>Ga0210394_10000110_pt1 | contig 198271 bp, 172 predicted proteins | sample IncBWC12MmetaG_FD_160121 | JGI IMG/M metagenome (GOLD analysis project Ga0210394, IMG submission 160121) | Forest soil microbial communities from Barre Woods Harvard Forest LTER site, Petersham, Massachusetts, United States - Inc-BW-C-12-M | ecosystem: Environmental > Terrestrial > Soil >...
GCGGCTCGCTGGGATTATTGCCCTCCGCCTCTCTCGGTGATGGCAAGCGCGGCCTGTACGAGCCCATCCACGGATCCGCCCCCGACATCGCCGGCCGCGGCATCGCCAATCCCTATGGCGCGATATTGAGCGCGGCGCTGCTGCTGCGCCATTCGTTCAACCTCGAGGCGGAAGCGCTTGCGCTCGAAGCGGCGGTCGCAGACGCCCTTGCCGCGGGCGCACGCACCGCCGACATCGCGGCGCCGCAGGCAGCGGGCTGCAGCACGCGCGCCGCGGGCGCCGCCGTGCTCGAGCATCTGCAAAGCCGCGCGCAGCGCTAGGTCTGCGATCCCTGCGGCACGCGGCACGCCGCCGCGGCGCGCTGCAGCGCCCGGGCGAGATCGGTTCTGAGGTCCTCGAGCGCCTCGATGCCAATTGAAAGGCGCACGAGCCCGTCGGCAAGTCCCGCCTGCGCGCGTGCGTCGGGATCCATGGCCGCGTGCGTCATGGTGGCGGGATGGGCGACCAGACTCTCCACTCCCCCTAGGGATTCGGCGAGGGAGAAGCATTGCAGCCGCGCGACGAAAGCGCGCACCGCGTCGTGCCCGCCGACGAGCTCGATCGTCACGACCGCGCCCATGCCGCGCTGCTGGCGGCGGGCGAGCGCATGGCCCGGGTGACTGGGCAGGCCGGGATAATAGACGTGTTTGACGTTCGGCTGCTGTAGCAGCCACGGCGCCAGGGACTGGGCATTTCTCTCGTGGTGCTCGAGGCGCGCATGCAGGGTGCGGATCCCGCGCAGCGTCATGAAGCTGTCAAAGGGCGCGCCGGTGACGCCCAGGCAGTTGGCCCACCAGCTCAGCTGCTCGTGAAGCGCCGGCGTGCCGGCGACCACCGCCCCACCGACGACGTCGCTGTGGCCGTTCAGATATTTGGTCGTCGAATGCACCACGAGATCTGCGCCGAGAGCGAGCGGCTGCTGCCAGGCGGGCGAGAGAAAGGTGTTGTCCACCACGACGAGCGCGCCGGTGGCGTGACCCAGCGCGGCGAACTTGTGGATATCCGTGATGCGCAGCAGCGGATTGCTCGGCGTCTCAATCCACAAGAGCGAAGTCGGCCGGCTGAGCGCGGCACGCGCCGCCTCCTCGTCGCCAAAGTTGACGAATTCCACCTGCATCTCACCGCGCCGCCGCCAGGCCTCGAAGAGCCGATAGGTGCCGCCGTAGCAATCATGCGGGGCGACGATGCGCGCGCCGACGGGCAGGAGGTGGCCGACGAGCACGACCGCCGCCATACCGGTGGCGGTGACGACGGCGCCCGCCCCCAGCTCCAGGTCGGCAATCGCCTGCGCCAGAAGATCACGCGTCGGGTTGCCGGAGCGGGTGTAGTCGTAGCCGCGCTTCTCGCCGAAGGCGCGGAACGCAAAGGTCGACGTCAAATGGATCGGCGGCACGACGCAGCCGGTCGCATCGTCGCACTCGAGACCCGCACGCACGGCCTGCGTTTGTTGTCCGAGCGGCGCACCGAGCAGCAGTGACGCCGTGTCTGAGGTTGAATCTAATGAGGCGTTCATCAAGGCTCCGCATACGCAATGGTCCGGCTCACCGGCACTCCTGCGGAGCACCCGCATCATGATGCGGGTCTGTGGCGTCCATCTTTCACACGGCCGATGCCGCATGGCAGCTACGCGCACTGCTCATCTGTAGATCCTAGGCGGATCGCAGGAGTTGGCACCTTTCCGAGCTGGTTAGGCTGGCGGCGGTTGCCCCGGCGTCTAAGGGCCTTTCCCTCAGCCGGTCTCGATGAGTGAGATAAAGGATAGGGTGACGCCAGAAGGCCGTCAAGACGAGCTCAAGAACCCCCGCAAGGCGGCGCCGGCCGGCGCCGTCAGGGCATCACGGCGGCCCTGCGCCGAAAACGTTCATCGGGGCGTCAGCGCATCGGCACGCGCGTCGGCGGTGCTCGCCTCGGGGTTGCGGCCGCGCGCGCGCAGCGAATCACCGATCAGGCGCCAGGCGGCCGATTGCGCATTGGGGTCGCCGGAGGCGAGCGCGAGCGCCTTGTGCCCCATGCTGTCCGCCTGCGCGGGATTGCCGGCGGCGAGCTGCACGCGTCCCAGCTCGATCCACGCCAGCGGGTTTTCCGGCTCGATACGCAGCGCGCGCTCGAGGGTGGCCATGGCGGCGGGATAATCGCCCGCGGCGGCGCGCGCGTGCGCCTGCGTGACCAGGGCGCTCGCGGCGCTTCCCAGGCGGAACTGCCGCGTCGGTGCGGGCGGCACGGCAGAAGGCGCGGCACCGGCGGGTGACTCGGCAGCGGCCGAGCCCGTCGGCGCACCGGGGGGGCGCTGCGCAGAGCCGAGCGAACGGCAGGCCGTCAGGAGCAGGAGGATGACGAGAACCGCGATCCTGAGGATCATGGATGGATGATAGCGCGCAGCCGCTCGCCCAAGCGCTCGGTGGCGCGCGGCGCGGGCGCGCCCATGCAGCCCGCCTTCTTGGCCAGCTGCGTGCTGACCGGGACGGCCATGTGGATGGTATTCGCGTCGGCGCAGTTGCCCTCGAGCTGCAATCCGCTCATGTAGTCGAGCGCCACATCGGTGAGTGAATCCGGCATCGCCGCGCTCCAGGAGGTGGTCGCCAGACCCGCAAGCACGTGCGCCCAGATGGCGAGCGCCGCGGCCGCGCCGGTGAATCCGGTCGGACGGTTGTCGTCGTAGCCCACCCACACCACGGCCAGGTGACTGCCGGAGAATCCCGCGAACCAGCTGTCGCGCAGGTCCGAAGTACTTCCCGATTTGCCCAGCACCACGAGATCCGCCGGCAGCACGCTGCGGCCCGGGCGTCCGGTGCCGCGCTCCATCACCTGTTGCATCATCTGCTCGACTTCGAAGACAACATCAGGCTGTGCGATCGGGTTGAGCTCGAGCGGAAACGCCTTCAAGGGCTGGCCGGCGGCGCTGATCACGGCGCGCACGGCGCGCAGCGGTGTGCGATACCCGCCGCTCGCAAGCCCGCTGTAGAGCTGTGCCACTTCGAGCGGAGTGGCGTTGACCGCACCCAGCAGCAGCGCCGGCACCTGCGCCGGCGCGCGCTCGAGGCCGAAGCGCTGCAGCGTCTGCGCGACGTGGGTCACTCCGACGTCCATACCCAACGCGACGGTTGCGAGGTTCATGGATTCCGCGAGCGCCCGTACGAGCGGCACCGGACCATAGGTCTGGCGAGTGAAGTTGACGGGGCGCCAGTGGGCGCCGTTCGGCATGCGAATGTCGAGCGGCGCATCCTGCACGATGCTCGCGACGTTGTAGCGATGGGTTTCCAGCGCGGTGAGATAGACGAAGGGCTTCACCAAAGAGCCCATCGGGCGCGCCGCGTCGAGCGCGCGGTTGAAGCCGCTGTAGCCGATACGCCGGCCGCCGACGATGGCGATTACATCACCGCTGGCGGGCGCGGTGATGACGATCGCGCCATCGAGTGAAGCGTTGGTGGCGCGGCGCGATCTCTCGAGGCGCGTCAGTTCACGATCGAGCGTCTGCTCGGCTTGATCCTGCGCGCGCGGCTCGAGGCTCGTGTAGATCTTGAGCCCCTCCTGCGTGAGGTCGGTCTCCTGATAGTCGCGTCGCAGCGTGCGCCGGACAAAATCGAGATAGGACGGGTAATAGGCGCCGGCCGCGCGCGTCGTCACGCCGAGCGGGCTGGCCGTGGCACTCGCCGCATCCTGGGCGCTGATGACGCTGAGATCCACCATCAGCTTCAGCACCAGATTGCGCCGCGCGAGCGCCCGCTCGGGGTGATGGCGCGGATCGTAGTAGGAGGGGCCGCGCACCAGAGCGACCAGCAGACTCAGCTGCGCGAGATCGATTTCGCCGAGCGGCTTGCCGAAATAGAACTGGCTCGCCAGGCCAAAGCCGTGCACGGCACGATCGCCGTCCTGGCCGAGATAGATCTCATTGATGTAGGCATTCATCAGATCGGCCTTGGTGAAGTGGGCCTCGAGCGCCATCGCCATGAGCGCCTCACGCAGCTTGCGCCCCATCGTCTGGCGCGAATCCAGGAAGTAGCTCTTCACCAGCTGTTGCGTGAGCGTGCTGCCGCCCTGTGCGATCTGGTGCGAGCGCAGGTCAATCCACAGCGCGCGCACGACGGCGAGCGGATCGACGCCATGATGGGTGTCGAACTTGCGGTCCTCGACGGCCTTCAATGCCGCGGGCAGGAGCGCGGGCACTTCGGCGGGGGTGACGACGATGCGATCCTCGCCGTGGGTTGGAAAAATGCTGCCGATGAGGAGCGGATCAAGGCGCAGGACCGGCATGTCATGCCCGGCGGCATCACGCAGCGCCTCGATCGAGCGCGCTCCGGCGACGATGCTCAACATCTGCGCCGCGCGTGCTTCATCGGCAAAGCGCGTCGCGCGCAGCGCAATGTCGATGCGGTCGTCCTGGCGGCGGAAGCTACCCGGCCGGTCCGCTTTCGCACCCGCGCGGTATTGCAGACGCGAGAGCTCCTCGAGGAGATCGTTCATCGACAGCGGCGCGCCGACGTAGAGCTCCAGAGGCGCCGCGAACACCTGTGCCGGCAGCGTCCAGCGCCGCCCCTGGAACTGCTGCGTGACGCTGCGATCGACATAGAAGTAGTAGACGGCGACGGCCGCGATGGCGGCGATGAGCACGGCGAGCACGCCTCCCCAGAGCACGCGCCGCACGATGATCTTGCGCAGCCGCCGCGCCATGGCCGTCAGAGGCACACTTCCGGCGCCGGTTCGCGCAGGTTGTAGCGCGAGCTCATGACGTAACCGTAGGCCCCGGCATTGCTCACGAGCAGCACGTCGCCCGCCGCGCTCGCCGGCAGCAGCCGATCGTGGCCGAGAATGTCGCCGCTTTCGCAGATGGGTCCCACGACGTTCACCAGCTGCTCGGGCGGATCGCCGAGGCGCGTCAGGTTCACGATCTCGTGATAGGCGCCGTAGAGTGCCGGGCGGATGAGTGAATTCATGCCGGTCGCTACGCCGACATAGCGCACCTCGCCCTTGCTCTTCAGCTGCGTCACGCGCGCGAGCAGCACGCCGGCCGCGGCGACGAGGTAGCGCCCGGGCTCAATCCAGATGTCGAGCCGCGGATGCGCTGCGCGCACCTTCGCGAGCGCCGCATCGAGCGCGACGAGATCGACGCCCGCCTCGCCGTGCTTCTCCGGCACGCCGAACCCGCCACCGACGTCAATGACCCGCGCATCGGCAAAGCGCTGTGCGAGCGCGGCGAGCATGAAGGCGCTCTCGGCCCAGTTGCCGACATTGAAGATGCCGCTACCCGCATGGGCGTGCAGGCCAATGATGCGCGCCTGCGCGGCGCGCGCGCACCGCGCGAAGTCGTCGAGATCCGCCACCGGTACGCCAAATTTGGAAAAGACGCCCGCGGTGCGCACATGCTGATGATGGCCGCGGCCCGCGCCGGTGTCGATGCGTACGAAGATCTCCCGTTGCGCAAAGAGCTCGGGCCAGCTCGCGAGCACGTAGGTGTTGTCGACCGTCACACGCACCCCCGCGGCGAGCGCCCAGACATACTCATCGCGGGATGCGAAGTTCGGCGTGTACAGCACCCGCGCGCGCTCAATCCCGGGGAATAACTGCAGCACGCGCTCGAGCTCGCCGCGCGAGACGCATTCGAGATCGACTCCTTCGGCGTGCAGCGCGGCGAGCGCCTGCGGATTGGCATTGGCCTTCATCGCGTAGAGCACGCGCGCCACGGAGGTGAGGCTGCGCAGGGCGCGCGCCGCCTTGCGGATCGTGTCGCAGTCGTAGACGTAGGCGGCCTCCCGATCGCCCAGAGCGCGCAGCAGCTCGCCTCTTTTGTGGTGCCACCAGGGGCGTGACTCCGGCCGGTCGGCCGGCCGCGCGAACAGCTGTTCCCAGGTGGGCCCGAGCACCCGGTCGCCCGCGACCGGACGGATCAGGAGCTCGTGCAACTGCTCGACCAGGCGTTCGCCCTGGTTCTCATCGACGACGAAGGTGAAATTCAAATCGTTCGCGGCCTGCGTCACGAGATAGATCTTTTGCTCGGCAAAGAGCTCGAAGGCATCACCGAGGCGATGCAGGATGGCGCGGATGTTGCGGCCGACGAGACTCACCGAGGCGCACGGACCGATGACCTGCACCCGGCAGAGGCGCTCCAGATCGGCCACCAAGGCGGCGAGCAGCGCCGGATCGAGACTGTTGGCCGCGGGGTCGAGCGAGATCGTGACGTTGGTCTCGGAGGTCGAGACCAGATCCACCGACATGCCGTGCGCTTTGAAGACTTGGAATGCATCGGCGAGAAAGCCCACCTGATGCCACATGCCGGGACTGTCGAGCGCGATCAGCGTGATGCCCTTTCTGATACAGATCGCCTTGACCTGGGCCGCGGCATCGCCGCCCGCGTGGCTGATGATCGTGCCCTCGAGATCCGGCGTGTGCGTCGCATAGACGTGCAGCGGGATGCGCGCCTGGCGCACGGGCAGAATGCAGCGCGGATGCAGCACCTTCGCGCCGTTGCTGGCAATCTCCTGCGCCTCATCGTAGTGCAGCGCGCGCAACAGCCGCGCAGTGGGCGTGGCGCGCGGATTGGCACTGAACATCCCGGGCACATCGGTCCAAATCTCGAGCCGCGCCGCGCGCAGCTTCGCCGCAAGATAGGCGGCGGAGGTGTCCGAGCCGCCGCGGCCGAGCAGCACCGTATGGCCCTGCGAATCGCTCGCGATGAAGCCCTGCGTCACGATGACGGGGGCGCGCGCGGCGAGATGCACTTCGAGCGCGGCATCGGGCGCAAAGTCGCAGGTCGCGGAGAGCGTCGCGGCCTTGTTCGAGGCGCCGCGCTCGCTCGCGCGCAGCAGGTCGCGCGCGTCCACCCACTGCACTTCAACACCGATGCTCGCAAGATAGTGCGCGCCCAGATCCGTCGCCATGAGTTCGCCGCTCGCGAGCACGCGCGCCCGCTGTCGCGCGCTCGGCGCGGGCGCACGCGCCGCGGCCGCCGTCAGCTGCCGCAGCTCGGCGAACTCGCGCGCGAGAGCGGTGCCCACGGGAATCGACAGTTCGCGGGCGAGCGCGCGGTGAGTGTCCTCGATGGCGCTGAGCTCGCTGTCGCGCTCGTGCGCATGCGCGGGGTCCAGCAGCCTCTCCAGGCGATCGGTCATGCCGCTGAGCGCGGAGTGAACGACCAGCACGCGGGCGCCGGCGGCGCGCCGCTGCTTGACGACGTGTGCGATGTTGCGCCAGTTCTCGAGCGAGGAGACGCTGCTGCCGCCGAACTTCAGAACGATCCAGGATGAGGCCGAGCGCTTCACCGACACGATTGAGCGGCGCCGGCCCGATCAGGACTCGTCGTCAAAGGTATCGCGCAGATCTTTCTCAAGCTTACGGTCGGCCAGAATCTCCTCGAGTCGGCTCCAAGCGGCTTTTCCGCGCTTGCCCTGGGTGCGCACGCGCTTGTCCACTTTGTCCAGCAGCCGCTCGTATTCGGTGCCGTCCTCGGCTCCGCTCAGGAATTCCTCGTCGATATCGAAGCTCTCGGTGTCTCTCTCGGGCATCGCGTAGAGTCTAATTCTTTATAACAATCAATAAGTAACGCGCTTCGACCGCGCGCCGCAAGGGTTGCGAACTATAACGGATTCCGGCCGCCGATCAACTGCGAAACGTCTGTCTCGGCCCATCAGGCTTCGCGCACGGTGACGGGCGCCCCTCGGCTCAAGCCCAAGCCGTCAGCGGCACTTTGCTCGGCGCGGGCAATTTCGATCACGCCGAAGGAGTTGACCAGTGCCAGATAGTCACCGGGCCGCACGTCGCCATAGGTGCGCTTCAACTCGAAGGCGTGATTGCCCGCAATGACCCGCGGCACGCGCAGGCGCCGGATCAGCGCCTCGTCAATATTGGTGATGAGGTTGCCGAAGTGATCAATGGTCATGACGAGTCCCGTCACCTGCCCGTCCACCGTCGGCTCGTCCACCCACGAGGGCACCAGGCTCGTGGTGGCCTCGCCTAAGTCGGCAGGTTCGCAGCGACCGGCGGCGAGCTCCGCCGCAAGCGGCGCGAAGATGTCGCGCCCATGGAAGGTGGCGCTGGCGCTCTTGATGCCAAATCGCACCAGCGCCGCAGGCGTCAAACGTACGATCGTCGCGTCGTGGTAGCGCGCGACGATGGGCGCGAGCAAGCCATTGTCAGGCGCGAAGAACCGATGGCCGGCAGCTTGCACAATGATGATGTCGCGCGAAGTACCGACACCGGGATCAACGACCGCCACGTGCACGGTACCGGCGGGAAAATACGCAAACGCCCGCGCGAGCCAGAAGCCCGCCTCGGCGGGCCAGTGCACGACGATCTCATGCGTGAGGTCGATGATCCGCGCGTCGGCAAAGCGGCTGAGGATGCAGCCCTTCATGACGCCCACGAACGGACCCTGATGTCCGAAGTCCGTCGTGATCGTGATGACTCCCGAGGGGCGCGCAGCGTTCATAATGCGAGGTGACAAAATACCGTTTAGACTGGCGCGAACATGTCCGCATCTGCGCCGCGTGTCAACGGGGCGCGCATGAGTGCCAACGCGCCATGCATCCGATGACGGCTCCGGGGCGTAGATACACCATGGCGAACGGCGCGGCCGCGAACAGCACGGATGATGAGCTTGCGCGGCTTATCCAGGCGTGCGCGGCGCGCGACCGGCAGGCCCTGAGGCGCCTCTATGAGCTCATGGCGGGGCAGATGCTCGCCAGCATGGTTCGCATCCTGCGGCGCCGGGCGCTGGCTGAAGAGGCTCTGCAGGATGTGTTCGTCAGCATCTGGCAGCGCGCCCAACAATTTGAGGGCGGCCGCGGGCCGGCACGCATCTGGTTGATGGCGATTGCGCGGCATCGCGCGATCGATGTGCTGCGCAGTGAGCGCGTGAATCTGTATCGCGAGGCCGATGTCGAGCAGCTGCCGGAGCCCGCCATGGAAGGCATGGGAGATTGGGCGAGCGCCGGTCGCTCCGCGGCGGCGCTCGCGCGCTGCTTTGAGGAACTCAGCGGCGAACAGCGCCGCGGCATTGAGCTCGCCTTCATCAATGGTTATTCGCACGCCGACATTGCGCGCGTGACGGGTGAGCCGCTGGGCACCATCAAGAGTTGGATCCGGCGCGGCTTGGCATCGCTGCGGCAGTGTCTCGAATCATGAAACACGATCAACCTCAGCTCATCGATGCACTCGCCTCCGAATACGTGCTCGGCACGCTGCGCGGTGCTGCGCGGCGGCGCTTTGAGCGCTGGCAAAGCGCCGAGTGGCATGTCGCCAGCCGCGTGCACACGTGGGAAAGTCGTCTCATCCCCTTGGCTCTGGGATTGCCCCCCCTCGCACCCTCCCCCGGGGTGTGGACGAGGATCGAGGAGCGCATTCGCAGTGCCGACGCGCCGCCTGCAACGCGGCGTGCCGCGGCGCGACCTGCGCTGCGTGCGCTGGCGGCGGGGCTCCTCATGTGCGCAGTAATCGCCGGCGGCTACGTCGCGTGGCGCATGACGCAGCCGCTGCCGCTGCAGACGGTGGCGACGATCAAGGCTGAGCAGGGTCCCATCCTCTGGAGCATTGAACTCGACGCGCACCGCGAGCGATTGCGCGCCGTGGCGCTCGCCGCCGCGGCCACGCGGCCGGGGCATTCGTTTGAACTCTGGGCGCTGCCGCCGGGCAAGGGCGCTCCGGTATCACTCGGAGTGCTGCCGGGCGCGGGGCAGCTCGAGCGGACACTGAGTGATGCGCAGCGCCAAGCGCTCGCGATCGCCGCCCAGGTGGCCGTAAGCCTCGAGCCGCCCGGCGGCTCGCCGACCGGTGCGCCCACGGGCCCGGTGCTCTACGTGGCGGCGCTCAACCCGAACGTTTGAGCGAATTCGCGCGCCCGCGCGTGACCCCTCGCGCCTAGTGCGGCGAATCGGCCGTGGTCGCCGGCGGCGCCGACGCCGCGGGTGGCGAAGCAGGGGGTGCCGGCGGCACTGTGGGGGCGAGCGCCGGAGCGGACTGTGCCGACATGGGCGCTGCGGAGTCTGCGGGCGCATCCAGATCCGCCTGCAGACCCACCAAAGTGGGCATGCCCAATGCCGACTGCAGAGTCTCGCGGGCGAGATCCCAGTTGATGGCTGCGGTGCTCGATCCGAGCGCCTGGTCGAGCTTGTGTGACAAGAGCTCGAGGTCGGGCTCCATGGGCTGGCCTTCCGCATCGATCTGCGGGTGCGCCTCGAGCAGCAGCTCGCCGTCCACATAGGCCACCTTCACCGGCTCGTTGACGAGCCACACCTTGGTGCCGACGGGCACCATCTTAAAGAGTGCCTCTATGTCTTCCGGATACATGCGGATACAGCCATGGGTGACGGCCATGCCGACGGCCTGCGGATTGTTGGTGCCATGAATGAGGTACGCGCCCGGATGGATGGCCAGGCGCATCGCGTAGTCGCCGAGCGGGTTGTCTGGCCCGGGAGGCACGACCTTCGGCAGCGGGTCGCCCCGCTCGGCATGCTCCTGGATGACCGACGGCGGCGGATACCAGGAGGGCAGCGTCTGCTTGTTGATGATCTGGGTCTGCCCGAGCGGCGTGCGCCAGTCCATTTTCCCGACGCTCACGGGAAAGGTGATCACGATCGGCTTTTCACCCCGCTTGACCCGCGGGTAGTAGTACAGGCGATGTTCGGGCAGATTGACGACGATGCCCTCGCGCGGCCCCGGCGGCAGGATCCGCCGGCCGGGCACCAGCACGTCCGTGCCGGCACCGGGTATCCACAGGTCCAGCTTGGGGTTGGCGCGCCGGATTTCCTCGTAGCCCACGCTGTTTCTGCGGGCGATGTCGAGGAGCGTGTCCTCGTACGCCGCTTTGACATACTGGTCGGTGCCGTAGACCGGCGGTGCGTCCGTCACCAGTTCATACTGGGTCGCGCCCGCCGGCACGCCGAACAAGAGCGCTACGGCGCCTGGCAGGAGTCGCCACTGAATCATGAATTTACAACCGCTTTTCGCACCATGGCACTGTATTGTATGCAAATTCGGCGCGGCAATGGCGCATTGCGCTGCTTAACGCGCGACTTTTACGCACGCAGCACGCTGCAAGTCGCACGCGAGCTGATCGGCATGCAGCTGGTGCACGACGACGGCACGACGCGGCGCGTGGGCCGCATCGTCGAGACTGAAGCGTACTGCGGCCCGCAGGACCTGGCGGCGCATTCCTCGCGCGGCCACACGGCGCGCACCCACGTCATGTTCGGCCCGCCCGGGTACGCTTATGTGTACCTGATCTACGGCATGTGGAATTGCCTCAATGTCGTGACAGCCACCGCGGGCAAGCCCCATGCGGTACTGCTGCGAGCTCTGGCACCGGTGCAGAATGTGGCTGAGCCGAGCTGGGGACCGGGGCTTCTGTGCCGCGCGATGCACATCGACCGGCGGCTCAATGCAGCGGACCTGTGTGGCGAGACGCTCTGGCTTGCGCCACCCGGCGCCGGCACGCAGGCGCCGCGGATCGGGCGTGCCACGCGCATCGGCGTCGACTACGCGGGGCACTGGGCGCGGCGGCTGTGGCGGTTCTTTGACCGCGATTCAGCGTACGTGTCGACGCTGACGGCGAGCGAGCGCAGGGGTGCAGTTACTGTCTTCCCGCGCGGGGGGTCTCGGTCGGAAAATCCTGCTCCGCCGAGCGCCAAGAGACGCTAGATCCCTATCGCGCGAATGCCCGGTCGTGAGCCCTGGACCCGATCCGCATGACAACGCTCTCGCGGGAAAACAGCAACTGCAATAACCCATCTGCGCCGACGCGCCGGAATGTCTCACCCTCAAAAACCGGGTTGCGGCAAAGCCGATTCGCGCGCGCGACTTCTGCACCCCGCGGCACTCTCATCCTAGGCCTGCCTCCAGGACACGAACCATGATGTCTCGGCTTTGCGTCGGCGGTGAAACTGACGGCGACTAATTCGCGATGGCGGCCGGGGCGCGTATGCGCGCCGGACTCGCCGGGGCGCTTTCGGCCGACACCATGGCGGGGCGCTCGGCAGAGCAACCGGCGCGCTGCAAAACATCGGCCAATGCCGCGCAGGCATTCACCGACACCAACGGTACGTCGTGGGTGTTCAGGCTCTGTGAGGTGCGCGCCAGGACCCGGTAGAGATCGGACGAGCGCATATGCGGTCGCTGCGCGAGGAGCAAAGCCACGGTGGCGGTGACTTCGGCCGCGGCGATGGAGCTGCCCGAGGCGAAATCCCAATGAGCGCCCGGAACGAGCGTGAGTACTTCGTGGCCGGGGGCGAGCAGTGCTCGGCCCTCGCCGGTCGAGTCCTCTGCGGCCGCGACGGACAGCACTCCGTCCACGTCCGTCGGAAAACCCGCGTGCACACCGGCCGGCGGTGCGGCGCCGATGAAAATCGTGCCGCGCTGTAGGCCCCGTCGCAGCAGGCGCTCGAGCAGGGGATCGGCGGGTCCGGCCAGGCTCAGATTCACGATGTCCGCCTGCAAATCAAAGGCGCTGGCGAGCGCCTGGGCCAGCGTGAAACTATTGCAGGCCGCTGCAGCGCCCGCCTGCGCTGTCTGCCAGCACGCCTTCAGCGCGATCAGCCGCGCGTCCGGCGCAATGCCGACGATGCCGATGTGATTGTCCGGCACTGCGCCAATGACGCCGGCGACCGCGGTGCCGTGGCGGTCGCGCCGGAAGGCGGAGTCGTCGGCGTCGACGAAATTGCGCCGCGCGATGATTTGCCCGGCGAGATCCGGATGCTCGAAGTCGATACCGGTGTCGACGATGGCGATGCGTACGCCCGCGCCGCGCGACCACTGCTGTGCCTGAGCGACGGTGAGATCGCGCAAGACCGTCTGCAGACTCGCATAGGGGTCGTTGTAGCCGCCGTCATCCGCGTGCATTTCGGTCGCAAACTGGTTGAGCGGCTGCGCGGAATCCACGCGCGGGTCCCTGGCAAGCTGCGCGATCATCTGCACCGGCACCGCATCCTCGGGGACGCGGAACACGATGCAGTGAATGCGCAACGCTTCGATGGGCCATGCCGATACCTCGCGCAACCCATAGTCTTTCGAAATGGCGCGCACGGTGGCGCGCGCGTCGCTCGTGACGCCATAGAGGCCGGCACTGTCATAGCCTCGCAACGTGGATCCGGCGCGGGTCGCGAGCGGCCGCGGCTCGTTGCGCACGGTCACGACCACGAATCGGGATGGATCCGAGCGCATCTGCGCCGGCAGGGGCGGCGCGCGCAGCTGCGCGCTGTGCGCCGCGCAGGCCGCAAGGCCGATACAAAGCAGGCTCAAGAGCGTGCGCATCACGGCATCATCTCTCGGGTGTCGCCCCAACAGGTTCCGCAAAGCGTACGTTGGCATCCGCCCGCAAAGCGGCGAGGCGTTGGGCGACTTCGGCCGCCGAGTTGCGCCCGGGGGGCAGCGTCAGGGTGAAGACTCCCGCTTCGGTCGGACCGTCACTGATGGACGCCTCAATCGAGCGCAGCAGGCGCTGAAGCTCGCTCAGCCTGAGGTCGGGACTGAACACGACCCGCAGCTGTGGGCCGCCGGCGGCGGCAGGGGTGACTGCAGTCAGCGTGACATAGCCAGGAGCCGCGCCCCCGCCGGGCATGCGCTGTAAGAGCGAGCTTCCCCAAGCCGCCAGCCCGAGCGCGGCCACCACGCACGCCGCGGCGAGCCAGCGCGTGGTGGCCTGCGGGCGCGGACGCTCGGGGGCCGCGTCGAGGCGCGCCGCGAGCTTCTGGAAGGACGCCTCGGATGCAAACGCGATGCTGTCATCGGCCTGCATGGCGTCAAAGATGCGCAGCTGCTGCGCGTATTCAGCCGCGCACGCGTCGCAGATTTCGACGTGCGCCCTGACGGGCGCGGCTTCCTCGTCGCTCAGGCGACCATTCACGAGCCAGGGAATGAGCTCTTCCATGATGGCGTGCGTCGCGCCCGACGCCGAGTCGGCACTCACTTCTGCGGCTCCGGCCGCACGCCGGCAAGCGCCGGCAGCAGCAGCTTCAATTTTTTGCGCGCGTGGAACATGCGGGTTTTCACGGTATTGACGGGACAATTCATGATCTCGGCGATCTCCTCGCAGGAGTGCCCCAGGTGATAGGCGAGCTCGAGCACCAGGCGCTGCTCGGACGGCAGTCTCGCGAGCGCGACGTTCAGCCATTCGCGCCGCTCTGCACCGCTCCACGGCTCATGACTTGCACCCAGCTCCTCGGGCATCTCGTGCAAGCCGGTCTGCACGCTGCGCACGCGCTTCAGCGCTTTGAGCCCGCGCCGATAGGCAATTCCCATGATCCACGTCGACACGTTCGAGGCGCCACGGAATTCCGCCGCGCGCTGCCATACCACCCAGAACGTGTCGTTGATAATCTCCTCGGCGAGGTCGTAGCGCGAGGTGACGCGCGTGAGAAACCGCGCGACGCGCCGATGATAGAGGAGGTAGAGCTCCTTCAGCGCTGCGCGGTCCGAGCGGGCGATGCGCTCGATCAGGCCGCGGTCGCGGGCATCGCCCCCGGCCGCACCCGCACGGGGGTGCTCGGTTCGCGAGGCGCCGGTCGGGTCAAGGTTCACGGCAGCCTCGCCTGCGGAGGTGCGGCGCGGCTGCGGGCTGGGCGCGAGCGAAAGTGAAGGCATAACGGTGAGTTCCGTTGAGGCGCATTTAGGTTCAGAACCTCCATACGAGAGTGCCGACCCAGCGACTGCCTGCCGCCACACTGGCGTATAAATAGAGGGGCCGCGACTGCAGGTCAAAATATGACACATCGAGCTGGAACGCCCCGATCGCATAGGCAATCCCGCCGTTCCAGTACGCATAGCCGGGAATCCCACTCAGCTCATCGTACCCCAGCGCCGCCGACAGCGTGAACCCGTGGCCCAGGCTCTGGTGAACCGCGGCGTCGTAGGAGAGGACGCGGCAGCACAGGCCGACGGCGCGATCGGAGTAGTGCGCAGTGTCGGGCGTCCACGCAATCGTGAAAAAAAGCCGGTCCTGAAAAGCGTAAGTACCCGCCAGCTCGTCATAGTCGTAGTGCGGCGTGCCGTGGCTGTCGGGATAGGCGTAGTGCACCAAATCCAGCGTGACACTGGAGTCGGTGTTGATGAGAAAGGTGCGGCCGGCGTAGGCATTGAGCTCATAGGTGCCGCCGGTGGCAACCCGGTTGGTCGTCGAGCCCCACAGTCCGATGAAATACTCGGATGTTGCCGCACCGGCCGCGCTTCGATAGTGGATGTCGCCCTGGATCGCCGGATTGCCGCCCGACTCCGACAGGCCGTGGTAGATGTAGTCTGAAGTCACATCCAACGAGCCGCCGACGGCGCCTTGAGCCCAGGCCGCACCCGGCGCGTACACGCATGCGGCTGCGATGCCGAGCAGGAACGGATGCCGCTGCATGGTTATCCCTGGAGCGCCGAATGACCCACGAGCCTGCTACGAGGCCAGAGCAGGTTGGCGCCGCAAGCCAGGCGCCCAACTGCAATACAACGCGAGCGCCAGCAAAAGGTAAACCCTAAAGTTCGAAATCGGAACGAAACTTCCTCGCCGTAACGTCGCCGCGGCCGCGCATGGCGGGCGCACCCGCAGGCAAGCGCCCGCAGGTTGTCCGCGCGTTCAGCGCTGCCGGTTCTTGACCGCCGCGAGCCCCTCACGAATATCGGGCAGCCGAAATCCCAGGAATTCGAGGGCGAGCGAGGCGTCGAAGCTCGGGCCCGCGAGCCGCAGCCAATTATTGAGCGCGCGTTTCGTCCACTGCATCGCCGTCGCACTGCCCGCCGCGAGCCGGCGTGCGGTTTCCAGGGCATCGGCGTACAGCGACTCGTCAGCGACGCAGCGCGCGACCAGCCCGATGCGCTCGGCGACCTCACCGGTGACGGGCTCATTGAGCAGCAGGTAGTAGCGCGCGCGCGCCAGGCCGCACAGCAGCGGCCAGATGAGCACGGCATGATCGCCGGCCGCGACGCCGAGACGGGTGTGGCCGTCCATCAGGCGCGCGCTGCGGCCCGCGATCGCGATGTCGGCGAGGAGCGCGACGGCAAGGCCGGCACCGACGGCGCTGCCGCGGATGGCGGAGACAATGGGCTTGGAGCAATTCACGAGGTTGTAGACGAGATCGCTCGCCTCCTTCCAGACGCGCACCAGCGCCGCGTCGTCGGCCAGCATCTCTTCGATCAGCTCGAAATCCCCGCCGGCGCAGAAATGCGCGCCGGCGCCGCGCACCAGCACCGCGCGCACCGCCGGATCGGAATCAATGAGCCGCCACACCTGCGCAAGGTCCCGGTGCAGCGGTGCGTCGGCGGCGTTCATGCGCGGCTCATTGGCGATGACGACTTCGAGGACACCCGGCAGCGGCGCCTCGAACTGCAGCGCCGGATGGGCTGCACGGTAGGCGGCGAGTGAAACGGGGTCGTTGCTCGGCATGGGCTAGGCGACCTGATCTGGAATGGCGCGCTCGCTGACGATCGTCAGTACATCGTAGCTTGCCACGACGGCGTCGTCCTGATTGATGATCTCGGCGTCCCAGCGCACTTCGCCGTAGCCGGCGCCGACCCGCAACGACTTCTCCTTGCAGGTGATGCGCACGCGGATCCGATCGGCCGGCTTGACCGGTTTGAGGAAGCGCAGCGCATCGATACCGTAGTTCGCCAGCACCGGGCCGAACTCGGGCTCGACGAACAGGCCCGCTGCCGCGGCGATGAGGAAGTACCCATGGGCGACACGGCCGCCAAATAACGGGTTGCGGCGCGCCGCGACCTCGTCCATGTGCGCATAGAAATGGTCGCCGGAAAGGGCCGCGAAGCGCTCGATGTCCGCGAGTGTCACCTCGCGCTCCTGCGAACGGAAACTGTCGCCGATGGCGAGCGCGCCAAAGGGAATCCGGAACGGGTGGGTGTGCGGATCAAGCTCGCGCGCACCGCGCACCCACCGCCCGGTCACTGCCGTGAGCGTGTCGGGTGTGCCCTGCACGGCCGTGCGCTGCATGTAGTGCAGCACGCCGCGAATGCCACCGAGCTCCTCGCCGCCGCCCGCGCGGCCCGGGCCGCCGTGCACCAGGTGCGGCAGCGGCGAGCCATGGCCGGTGGAATCGGCCGCGCAGCTGGCGTTGACGACGAGGATGCGGCCGTGAAAAGGGGCGAGGCCCAAAACCAGGCGCGCGGCGCGCGCCTCATCGGCGCTGCAGACCGAGGCGACGAGGCTGCCACCCCCGCGCCGCGCCAGTGCGATCGCCTCATCGACACTCGCGTAGGGCAACACCGTACACACCGGTCCGAAGGCCTCGACCGTATGCACGGCGCGCGCCGCACGCGCATCGCGGTAGTGCAGCAGCGCCGGTGCGAGAAATGCGCCGCGCTCCGCGTCGGCACCCGCCGGCTGCAACGCCCGCTCGCCGCCAAATACCGCAGCACCGTCGGCCGTGAGGCGCGCGAGCTGGGCCGCTACGTCGCGGCGCTGCGCGAGCGATGCCAGCGGCCCCATGTTGACCGCGTCCAGCCGCGGGTCGCCGATGACGAGTTCTCGCAGCTGCGCGCGCACGGCCTCAAGCACGTCGGCGCAGAGCGCGGCGGGAACGATGGCCTTGCGAATGGCGGTGCACTTCTGGCCGGCCTTCACGCTCATCTCGCGCACGACCTCACGGACGAAGAGCGCGAATTCGGCCGACCCGGGCCGCACATCGTCGCCGAGGATCGAGGAGTTCAGCGAATCGGTCTCCGCGGTGAAGCGCACCGAGCGCTCGGCCACGGCCGCATGCCGTCGCAGCACGGCCGCTGTCGATGCGGATCCGGTGAACGCCACGACGTCCTCGCCCTGCAAATGATCGAACAGGTCGCCGACGCTGCCGCAGACGAACTGTACGGCTCCCGCCGGCAGCAGGCCCGACTCGATGATGCGCCTGAACAGCAGCTCGGCGAGATAGGCCGTGCTCGTCGCCGGCTTGATGAGGGCCGGCATTCCGGCGAGCAGCGTCGGCGCGAGCTTCTCAAGCAGGCCCCAGACGGGAAAATTGAAGGCGTTGATGTGCACCGCCGCACCCGCGAGCGGCACGCAAATGTGCTGGCCGAGAAACCTGCCGCTTCGCGACAGCGTTTCCGTCGCGCCGTCAATGTAGACGCGCCCGTCCGGCAGCTCACGCGCCCCCTTGCTGGCATAGACGAAGAGCGTGGCGATGCCGCCATCGATATCGAGCTCCGCGTCATGCCGGGTCGCACCCGTGTGGTACGAAAGCGCGTAGAGCTCCTCTTTGAATGCGCCCAGCGCCTTCGCCAGGCTCTTCAAAAGCCCGGCGCGCTCATGAAAGCTGAGCGCCCGGAGCGCCGCTCCGCCGACGCTGCGCGCGTACTCAAGCGCGGCGGCAAAATCGATGACGGGGGCGCCCAGCGCGGCGACTACCTCGCCGTTGGTCGCATCGCGCAGCAGCGCGCCGCCGCCGCCGGCGCGCGTCCAGCGTTGCTGGATGAAGCTTTCCAACTGCATGGTCTGTCCCATTACCTTGAGGAATGCCCCGTGCGTGCGGCCTGCCACGCGGCGAAGGTGCGCTGCTGCGCGGCAAGCTCGGCGAGAAGCGGCGCGGCGCGCCAGTAGCGCGTGCCGTGCTCGGCCGCCAGACGAGTGATGCCATCGTACACGGCGGCGGGCCCCACGGTATCGGCGTACGCCATGGGACCGCCGCGGGCACGCGGAAAGCCGTAGCCATTGCACCAGATGACATCAATATCGAGGGGTGAGGCGGCGATGCCGTCGCTCAAGATGGCGGCGCCCTCGTTGATGAGCGCGTAGATGCAGCGCTCGACGATGGCGCGGTCGCTCGCTGCGCGCGGCGCAATGTTGAGACGCGCCGCCTCCGCACGGATCAGCGCGTCAACTTCGGGATCCACCCGCCGCGCGCGCGGGCCGGCCTCGTAGCGGTATATGCCCCGACCGCATTTTTGACCCAGGCGTCCGTTCTCGACGAGCAGGTCTGCAACGCGGTAGTAGCGCGGGTCGTCCGGCAGGTCCTTGCGCTCGCGGCGCACACGATAGCCCACGTCGAGTCCCGCCAGGTCGCCGACCGCGTTCGGCCCCATGGCCATGCCGAAATCCTCGAGCACGGCGTCGATGCGTTGCGCAGGCACACCCTCGAGCAGCATCAGCTGGTTCTCGCGGCCATAGGCATAGAGCATGCGGTTGCCCACGAAGCCGAAGCCATTGCCCACGACGACGCCAATTTTGCCGATGCGCTCGCTTAGGGCGAGCGCCCTGTCGACGCTCGTGGTCGAGCTCTGCGGTGCGCGCACGATCTCGACGAGCCGCATGATGTGCGCGGGGCTGAAGAAGTGCATCCCCACGACATCCTGTGGGCGTGCCGTGACGCGGGCGATGGCGGCGACGTCGAGCGTCGAGGTGTTGGTCGCGAGGAGCGTGGCCGCGCGGCATTTGGCGTCGAGCTCGCGGAACACGTCCTGCTTTAACTGCAGACTCTCGAATACCGCCTCGATGACGACGTCGGCGTTGCCGAGAGCGGCGATGTCGCGCGCCACGCTGAGGCGCTGCAATGACGCCGCGGCCGCCGCCGCCGTGAGGCGGCCTTTTTTGACACTCGCCTGCAGGGCCTCGGCGATGCGACCCTGTGCGCTTGCGAGCGCGTCCGATTGCGAGTCCACCAGCGTCACCTCGAGGCCGCTCGCAACGCAGCTCGTTGCGATGCCGGCGCCCATGGTGCCGGCGCCAATGACTCCGACGTGACGGGCCTGGGGAAGCTCGAGGCTCATGAGCTCAGCGTCCGGTGAAGTGTGGCGATCTTTTTTCGAGAAACGCGGCCACGCCCTCGGCGTAGTCGCGCGAGTGCCCGAGCTCGCGCTGACAGTCGCGCTCGAAGTCGAGTTGCGCGGCCAAGCTGCGCTCGCCGGAGGAATAGATCGCCTCCTTGATCCGGGCCAGCGCACGCGTGGGCGCCGCGGCGAGGCGCTGCGCGAGCTCTTCGACCGCAGCCGGGAACTGCTCGTCCGCCACGCAACGCCAGATGAGACCCCAGTCGGCGGCCTGTGCGGCGGCGAGCCGCTCACCCAGAAAGGCAACGCCGATCGCGCGCGCGCGCCCCACCAGTCGCGGCAGGAACCAGGTTCCACCGGAATCGGGCACGAGCCCGAGTTTGGCGAATGACTGGATAAAAGAGGCAGAATGCGCGGCGATCACCAGATCGCAGGCGAGCGCGAGATTGGCACCGGCTCCGGCGGCGACGCCGTTGACGGCGGCGATTACGGGCAGCGGCAGATTGCGCAGCGCGAGCACCAGGGGCTTGTAGCGCCGCTCAATCGAATCGCCCAGATCCGTCGCTGCTGCGCCGGGGGCGACGGCGCGATCTGACAAGTCCTGTCCGGCGCAGAATCCGCGCCCGGCACCCGTCAACACCAGCACCCGGCAACTCGCATCCTCTTGCACGCAAGCGAGAACGGTGCGCACCTCCTCGTGCATTTCATCATTGAAGCTGTTGAGGCGTTCCGGGCGATTCAGCGTCAGGCGTGCCACCCCGCCGCTGCACTCGAAGAGAATCGTCCGGTAGCTCATGTGTCAGGTCTCATCGTAGGTGATCTCGAGTTCTGGGGTCTTCGCGTGCGCCTGACAGGCGAGAATGAAGCCCTGGGCGAGCTCCCAGTCCTCGAGCGCGTAATTCTGCGCGAGCTCAACCTCGCCGCGCACGAGCTTGGTGCGGCAGGTGGAACACACGCCGGCGCGACAGGAGAAGGGCAGATCGAGGCCGGCGCGCGCCGCCGCCTCGAGCACGCTCTCGGTACCCGTGCGCATGGCGAAGGCGCGCCGCCGGCCGTCCATGATGACGGTCACCTGCGTCATAGCCGCTGCGGCGGCGGGCTGTGCGGGCGCGGGGCGTTCGCGCGCCACGGGCGCTTCCTGGGACTCGCTAGCCGCGTGGATTTTCTCGCTCGCGACGCCGAGTTGTGCAAGCTGCGCGCGCAGCTCCGCGATGGCGCAGTCCGTGCCGGCGAGAAGGAACTCATGCACCGCAAGCGGCGCAAAGAGCTGCGCCGCAATGTCGCGCAGCTTGTGCGCATCGAGCCTGCCGTTCAAAAGCTCGCCCTCTTCCGGCTCGCGATCCATGATGAAATGCAGCGCAAGCCGCTCGAGGTAGCAATCTTTGAGTGCGAGCAGCTGCTCGAGCGCCGCGTCGCCGACGCTGCCGCAGTGGCCGTAGAGAATGAGGAATGAACAGCGGGGCTCGTCGCGGAGCCGCGCCGCGATGAGCGGCACGAGCGCCGCAAGAGCGGCTCCCGAGCAGATCGCGACGTAGATTGCGCGCGCGCCGGCCTGCGGCGCAGCCGCTGCGCGCTCTTCGCCCTGAATCATCGCCGGCGCTCTAGAGGCACTTGAAATAATCGAAAGGCTCAAGACACGCCGTGCACGTGTAGTGCGCCTTACACGGCGTCGAGCCGAATTCGCTCACGAGTCGCGTCGCGGCGCTTTTGCAGCGCGGGCACTCGACTCGCGCTGCAGCGAAGAGCCGCTTGGGATTTGCTACGGCCTCTGCCGGAGGAGCGATGCCGTAGGCGGCGAGCTTCGCACGCCCCGCGGGCGTGAGCGCGTCGCTGCTCCAGGGTGGGGAGAGCACCGTATCCACGACCACCTCCGCGAAGCCGGCGTGCGCCAGCTTCTCCTCGACCAGCCTGCGGATCACCTCCGTCGCCGGACAGCCCGAATAGGTCGGCGTCAGGCCCACATGCAGCGCGTGCCGCGCTCCGCCGCGCACGTAGCGGACGATGCCCAGGTCGATGAGGCTCAGGATCGGGATCTCCGGATCATTGATCTCGCCGAGCAGGCGCCAGATGTCCGCGTGCCCGGTGCTGTCTGAATCAGCAGGTTGCGCGGCCACGCTCATCCGCTCTACCACTGCGCGCCCGGGTAGGCGCGCTGCAGAAACTGCATCTCGGCCAGCAGATAGCCCAGATGCTCGGTGTGGACACCGCGCTTGCCGAGCCAGGGGTACACGGTATCGGTGGGTCGCGTGAGAGTGGCTTCGGCCAATACGGCATCGATGCGCGTCGACCAGCGCGCCTGAAGCTGCGCCGCGCGCGGCGCAACACCGGCGATGGCCATGGCCTCATCGGTGGCGTCCTCCGCGAAGAGCTCGCTCGTGAAGGGCCACAGCTGCGCCAGCGCCGCCTGCACCCGCGTGTGGCTCTCCGCCGTGCCATCGCCCAACCGCACGAGCCAGCTGGCGCTGTAGCGCACGTGATAGCGGGTCTCCTTGAGGGCCTTCGCGGCGATCTCCGCGAGGCGCGCATCCGCAGAGGTCTGCAGCGCCTCATAGAGTTCCAGTTGATACGCCGACACCAGAAATTGCCGCACGACGGTGTGCCCGAAATCACCATTCGGCTGTTCGGCGAGCGTCAGATTGCAAAACTCCGGCGCGTCGCGCAGAAAGGCCAGCTCATCCTCGCCGCGGCCGCGCCCTTCGAGCTCGCCCGCGTAGCTCAGCAGCATGCGCGCCTGACCGATGAGATCGAGCGCGATGTTCGCAAGGCCAAGGTCCTCCTCCAACGCCGGTGCATGGCCAATCCACTCACCCAGACGCTGCCCCAGAACAAGGCTCGTGTCAGCGAGCCGCAGCACGTAGTGCAGGCGGGCGTCCTCGCTCGGCCGATGCGCGCTGCCTGGGCTCACAGATTCTTAACCTCGTCGGGAATCGCATAGAACGTCGGGTGACGGTAGACCTTATCGCGCGCGGGCTCGAAGAAAGCGTCGGCATCGAGCGGATCCGAGGCGGCGATGTCGCTTGAGCGTACGACCCAGATGCTCACGCCCTCAAGCCGGCGCGTATAGACGTCGCGCGCATGTTCGAGCGCCATGCGGAAGTCGACCGCGTGCAGGCTGCCCACGTGCTTGTGCTCGAGCCCGGAGCGCGAGCGAATGAAGACTTCGTATAGCGGCCAGTCGGGTGATGGCATGCTGACTCCTTTAGGCGGCCGCGCGCGCGCTGTGCTTTGCGGCGTAGGCCGAGGCCGCCTCACGCACCCAGCGGCCCCCTTCATGGGCGCTGCGACGCGACTCCAGACGCTCGCGGTTGCATGGGCCGTGACCTTTGACGACGCGGTTAAATTCGCTCCAGTCGATTGCGCCGAAGCGGTAGTGCTGGGCATGCTCGTCCCAGCGAAGATCCGCATCCGGTACCGCGAGTTTGAGGAAGTCCGCCTGCGGGACGGTCACATCGACGAAGTGCTGGCGCAGCTCGTCGTTGGTGAAGCGCTTGATCTTCCACCGCATCGACTGCGCCGTGTGCGGCGAGTCCGCGTCGCTCGGCCCGAACATCATGACCGACGGCCACCACCAGCGATTCAGCGCATCCTGGGCCATGGCGCGCTGCGCCGCTGTACCGCGCGCGAGCGTCATCATGATCTCGAAGCCCTGGCGCTGGTGAAAACTCTCCTCGCGGCAGATGCGCACCATCGCGCGCGCATACGGGCCGTAGGAGCAGCGGCAGATCGGAATCTGATTCATGATGGCCGCGCCGTCGACGAGCCAGCCGATGGCGCCGATATCCGCCCACGTGAGGGTCGGGTAGTTGAAGATGCTCGAGTACTTCGCAGCGCCGGCGAGCAACTGCGCGACGAGCTCCTCGCGCGACACGCCCAAAGTCTCCGCCGCGCTGTACAGGTACATGCCGTGACCGCCCTCGTCCTGCACCTTGGCGATGAGCACCGCCTTGCGACGCAGCGTCGGCGCGCGCGTAATCCAGTTGCCCTCGGGCAGCATGCCGACGATCTCGGAGTGGGCGTGTTGGGAGATCTGCCGCACGAGCGTGCGCCGGTACGCGTCCGGCATCCACTCCTTGGGCTCAATCTTCTCGTCGCGCTCGACTTTCGACTCAAAGCGGGCGCTGAGCGCCGCCTCATCCTGCGACGGCGCCTGCAGACAGTCCTTGCCGAGCGAATCCAGGCCTTGGGTGTACACGGTAAGCTCCGCGACCTAATGACCTAATTTGACACATGAATTAGCATTGGGCAACTCTTTATGTGTCACAATTGGGCGCTCACCGCGCGGAGCCTGAAGTGTCCGATCCCGTCGATCGCTGCCTGCACACCCTCCTCGGCCGCTTCCGGCGCCAGCGGCCGCTGCGCAGTGGCTCGTTGCTGATGACGATCCTCGGCGATGCGGTCGCGCCGCGCGGCGGCCGCGTGACACTCGGCAGCCTCATCCGTCTGGCGGAGCCGTTCGGACTGCCTGAACGGCTGGTGCGCACCTCGGTCGCGCGCCTCGCCCAGGACGGCTGGCTCGCCGCGCGGCGCAGCGGCCGGCGCAGCGAATACCAACTCACCGAGCGCGGGCGGCGGCGCTTCGCGGCCGCCACACGCCGCATCTATGGCGCACGCCCGCGCGTATGGAACCGACGCTGGACGCTCCTCTTGCTGGCGCCGATGCGCCGCACGGCGGGCGTGCGCCGCGAGCGCCTGCGCGAAGAGCTCCACTGGCTGGGTTTTGGGCAGTTTGCGCCGGATGTCTTCGGGCACCCGAGCTTGGGCGGTGCCGCGGTGCGCGCGCGCCTCGCGGAGTCGGGAATCCAGAATCACCTGACGCTGCTCGAGGCCCGGGGCGAGCGCACGCGCGATGACCGGCGCCTGGTGCGCGCGGGGTGGGATCTGGCGGAGCTGGCGCGCGCCTACCGGCACTTCGCAGCCGGATTTGCGCCGCTGGCGGTCGCGCTGCGTTCGGCCGGCGCGCCGCGGCCAGAAGCCGCCTTCGTGGCGCGCACGCTCCTCATTCACGAATATCGCAAGATTCACCTGCGCGACCCATTACTGCCGGATGTGCTGTTGCCCGGCAGGTGGGTGGGTACGACCGCGTACCTGCTGTGTCAGGAGCTCTATAGGCTCCTGTTCAGCGCGGCCGAGCGCCATCTCACCCGGCATGCGCGCACGCTCAGCGGTGCGCTGCCGACGGCCTCCCCTGCCGCGCGCCGCCGGTTTGCAGGTTGATTCGGCCGGTTGCGGCTTTAGGGCGGCTAGGTCGGGTTCTCCAGGCTGAATGACTGGCTCTGATCGTCGTAGGCAAAGACTTCGGCGTAGCGGCCCCAGCTGATGATGGTGCGCAGCGTCTCTTCGGCGGCACCTTCGGCCATGTGGTCCTCGAGCTCATCGAAGAAGCGCGTCTTCGGCGCGGTGTGGCTCGCCCGCTCATCGAGCACCCGGCGGATATGCGCCGCGAGCGGCACGTAGGCGAGCAGGTGGTGCGCGAAAAGCCGTTTGCGCTCGTCGGTCTCGCCCTTGGCAAACTGCTCCCCTGCTTCGGTCAAACGGATATCGCCCCCCGCGAGCTCCGCGAACCGCAGCATCTGCAAGGCCTCCGCCACCGGAAACAGCTCGTCGGCTTCCATGCGCAGATCAGAGGAGATCGCCGGCAGATCTGCATGACCGTTGTAGGGCGCCGTGCTCAGCGCTTCCAGCAATCCAGCGAGCAGGTTCGAGGACACGTGGGTGAGCATGGTGCCGATGCCGGCGCCTGCATAGCGTTCGATGCGTGCTCCCGGGCGTGCGTCCGTCCCGGGCCGCGTGGTCATTTCCACATAGACCCGGTCGATGATGGCGCGAAAGCGCGGATCGATGGTGTGGCGGGGCTTCGGCAGGTCGATGGGGATCTCGCTGACGATGTGGCCCGGCTGCGCACAGAACAGCAACAAGCGATCGCACATGAGCACCGCCTCCTCGATGTTGTGCGTCACGAGGAGCACGCCCTGAATCGGCAGTTGCCCCGCCGCCCACAGGTCGAGAAAGTCATTGCGCAGGGTTTCCGCGGTCAGCACGTCGAGTGCGGAGAACGGCTCATCCATGAGTAGGATGTTCGGATGCACGACGAGAGCACGCGCGAAGCCGACTCTCTGGCGCATGCCCCCCGAGAGCTCGCGCGGATAGGCGGACTCGAAGCCGTCGAGGCCGATGAGATCGATGGCCGCGAGCGAGCGGCGGCGGATCTCGGCGGCCGGCAGGCGCAGCGCCTCGAGCCCGATCTGCACATTCTCGAAGACCGTCAGCCATGGAAAGAGCGCGAAGCTCTGAAACACCATGGCGATCCCGGCCGCGGGCCCGGCCACGCTTTGGCCGAGATAATGGACCGCGCCCCCCGTCGGGTTCGCAAGGCCCGCGATCACGCGCAGCAGCGTCGATTTCCCCGATCCCGAACGGCCGAGGAGCCCGACGATTTCCCCTGCCCGCAGCGTGAGGTCCACGCCGTCGAGTACCAGCAGCTCATCGCCGTCGGGCTTATGAAAGGCCTGGCGCACGCTTTGCACGTCAAGAAGCAGCGGTGCGTTCGCGTTCATCGGCACGACTCCACAGCATCAGGCCATCTTGAAGCGGCGCTCGGCCTGCGCATAGAGCGGTCGCCAGAACAGCCGGTTGAGCAATACCACGAAGAGACTCATCACGACGATTCCAAGAACAGTGCGCCGCGCATCTCCGGCGGTGGTCGCCTCGGCGATGTAGGCGCCGAGACCGGTCGCGACCACGCGCTCGTTACCCCAGCTCGCCAGCTCCGCGACGATGGCCGCGTTCCACGAGCCCCCCGAGGCCGTGATCGCCCCAGTCAGATAGAACGGGAAGATGGCCGGCAACGCGATCCGGCTCCACCACAGCCAGCCGCGAATATGCAGGTTCTCGGCCACGTGGCGCAGATCGGGTGCGAGCGAGGATGCGCCGACGATGACATTGAAGAGAATGTACCACTGTGTGCCCAGAATCATGAGCGGGCTCAACCAGATGTTGGGATTCAGGCGCCAGGCCACGATGCCGGACACCACCACGGGGAAGAAGAGGTTTGCCGGAAACGCCGCGAGGAACTGCGCGATCGGCTGCACGATGCGCGTGACGTTGGGCCGCAGGCCAATCGCCACTCCGATCGGCACCCACACGACGCTCGCGATGGCGATCAGGACGATCACGCGCGCGAGCGTCGCCGTGCCCAACAGCACCACATGGCCGATTTCCGCGGCGCTCACGCCGGAGTGCACGAAACCTGCGATCTTCCAGATTGCCGCCCCTGTGAGCAGGAGTACCCCCGCATACCACAGCGGATCGACCCATGCGGGAGCGGGCTTGCGATCCGCCGGTTTGCGCCGCTGCAGACGCTGCAGATCCTGTCCCCAGCGGGACGCGCTGTGCAGCGACGCGGCGAACAGGCGCCGCAGGACCCGCAGCACGCGCGAGCGGCGCAGCATCGTCAGCACCCAGGAGTGCGACGGGGCAAGTCCGGCCTCCTGCTCGAGCGTGAACCAATCGGCGCTGGCGATGAGCGGGCGGAAGAGAAGCTGGTCGTACACCAGGATGACGACGAACATCGCGGCGATCGCCCAACCGATTGCGACCAGGTTGCGCTGCGCAATGGCGAGTGCGATGTAGGAGCCGATGCCGGGCAGCGTCAAGGTCGTATTGCCGACACTGATCGCCTCGGAGGCGACCACAAAAAACCAGCCTCCGGACATCGACATCATCATGTTCCAGATGAGCGGCGGCATGGCAAACGGCACCTCCAGGCGCCAGAAGCGCATCCATGCGCCGAGACGAAAACCGCGCGCGACCTCGTCGAGCTCGTCCGGGACGCTGCGCAGCGACTGATAGAAGCTGAAGGCCATGTTCCAGGCCTGACTCGTGAAGATGGCGAAGATCGCCGCAATCTCGGCACCGGCCACACGCCCCGGCGTAAGCGAGAGAAAGAAGACCACCGTGACCGAAATGAATCCGAGAATCGGCACCGATTGCAGAATGTCGAGCAACGGCACGAGCAGCAGCTCGGCACGTCGGCTCTTGGCAGCGAAGGTGGCGTAGGTGAACGTGAAGATCAGTGACGCAATCATCGCAATCAGCATGCGCAGCCCGCTGCGCGCGCTGTAGCCGACGAGCTTCCACGGATCGAGCGAAATCGGCGTCGCTTGCAGGCCCGCGAGCGGCTGCGTGAGTCCATGCGCGGCTTCGCCGAGATAGACGAGCAGTGCGAACACCAGCGCGATCGCGACCACGTCCCAGCGATCCGGAACGAGGCGGCTCTTGAGTACTGAAATGGGCAGCCGGTCGATGCGCATCCGCGCACCTTACCGTAACTGCAGGGTGAGCGGCTCGCCCCTGGTGCTGAAAATGATAGGCCGCGCCCTGCATCTCGGCCGCGCGACGATGCGACCGTTGCGACGCGCGCGCCAATTGCGTACTGTCAATGAAGGAGAAGGCTTGCGAGACCATTATGCTGACGCGCCGCGAATGGATTGCCGCTTCCACGGGCAGCTTGATGTGGAGTGCGCTCGGCGGCGCGCGCGCCGCGGCAAGTGCCGTTCCTGACGGCGCAGACGCCGAGACTCTCATCGCCCTGCCCGGCAAGAAGCCGCTCATCAAGCGCACTTTCCGCCCGCCGAACTTCGAAACGCCGCTCGCTGATCTGCGCGGCGCGTTCACTGCGAACGATGCGTTCTTCGTTCGCTATCACCTCGCCGTCATTCCGCAGGTCGACGTGCGCACCTGGCGGCTGCGGGTGGGCGGCGCGAGCGCCGCGCGGCCGCTCGAGCTGTCACTCGATGAGCTGAGGCGCGGCTTCGAGCACGTCGCCCTGCCTGCCGTGAACCAGTGCTCGGGCAATCGCCGCGGCTTCTTTACGCCGCGAGTGCCCGGCGTCCAATGGGGCAATGGCGCCATGGGCCATGCGAACTGGAGCGGCGTGCGGCTGCGCGACGTGCTGCGCAAATGCAATTTGCAGGCGGACGCCCTGGAGGTCGTGTTCGACGGAGCCGACAGCGCTCTTCTGCCACAGACCCCGGACTTCCAGAAGAGTCTGCCCATCGCGCGCGCGCTTGATGAGAACACCCTGATCGCCTTCGAGATGAACGGCCGTCCCCTGCCGCACTTCAATGGCGCCCCCGCGCGACTCATCGTTCCGGGCTGGACGGCGACCTACTGGGTCAAGCACCTCACCGACATCCGCGTTCAAGCGCAGCCCTTCGACGGATTCTGGATGAAAAGCGCCTATCGCATTCCGACCGGGGCCTTTCCCGGCGTTCGCTTCGCAAGCCAGGAGACTGCCGAGACGACCCCGATCACGCAGATCCTCGTCAACTCGCTCATCACCGCTCCCGCGCCCGCAGCGCGCCTCGCACGCCACAAGCCGGCGCAGCTGAGCGGCTGGGCGTGGGATCGGGGCACGGGGATTTCTGCTGTCGATGTGTCAACCGATGGCGGTCGCAGTTGGCGGCCGGCTGCGCTCGACAAGGATCTCGGACGCTTTGCGTGGCGTGGCTTTCAATTTCCACTCGACACCTCGCAACCCGGGCCGCTGGCGGTCGCCGTGCGCGCGCTGAGCCGCGCGGGCGAGCAGCAGCCGGAGAAGCTGACGGTGAACCCCGCCGGCTATCACGACAATAGGATCCTGTCGCTCGCTCTGGAGGTTGCGTGAGGCGCGCGGCGCTGCCGGCGGCGATGGGCGTGCTTGCGGCCCTCGCCTGCGGCCGCGTCACCGCCGGTGAGGAAAGCGTTCAATTGATAGACGGCCCCGGCCGCGATCTGACCGCCACGGCCTGCGTCACCTGCCACAGTCTGGATTACATTCCGATGAACGCGCCGGTGATGAGCCGCACGAGCTGGGAGAAGAGCATCCACAAGATGATCGAGAAATTTGGCGCGCCGATCAGACCAGAGGATGTGGAGCAGATACTCGCCTACTTGACGGCGCACTATTCCGGGTGAGGTACCGCGCCTGCGGATGCCGGGGGCGCCTGCTTGCCGGCGCCGTCCGGCGGGCGCCCGCGGCGCGAACACAACCCGCAAGGCGGATGGCATGAGCACGGGCCGACTGCTTCTCATCACGGGATTACCGGGCAGCGGCAAGTCGACGCTCGCGCAGCGTCTGTCGCAGCGCTATGGCGTGCTGCTCCTCAGCAAGGACGGCATCAAGGAACCGCTGCTCGACGTGCTGGGCGCGGACGATGCCGTGCACTCGCGCCGGCTGAGCGATGCGAGTTTTGCCGTGCTGTTTGCCCTCGCCCGACAGGTCCTAAGCGCAGCTCGCGATGTGATCCTGGAAGGCAACTTTCGGCCCGGCGAGCACGAGAGGCTGCTCACCGGGCTGCCGGCGCAGCGCATCGTGCAGGTGCTGTGCCGGATCGATGAGCCGACGCGGCTGGCGCGCATCGCGCGCCGCCGGCAGGTGGCGCAGCGGCATGCAGGTCACGGCGATGCCGATCCTGCGGTCAAAAATGCCCACGCCGGTGATGCGTTCCTGGAGCTAGCCGGAGAGCGGGTGACCTTTGACAGCCGCGAAGCGGCCGACGCCCGCCACCTCGAGAGACTCGACCGCTCCTGGCACGGCGCTTAGCGGTTCAGGCCCGCTGCCGGGTCGCCACGGCTGCGTTGCCTGGGGCTCAATCCGCATCTGCGCGCGCAGACCCGGATGGTTGTCGGCGAGCACCAGTGCGCCGCCGTGGAGCTTGGCGACGGCCGCGACCAGACTCAGACCGAGACCGACGCCGGGAGTGCCGCGACTGGCGTCGCCGCGGTAGAAGCGCTCCGGTGCCTTCGGCTTTTCGGCGTCGCTGATCCCCGGTCCGTCATCCGCCACTGCGATCTGCACGGTGCCTTCGGCGCGCCGCACGACTTCGACCGTGACATGGCCGCCGTCGCGCGCATATTTAAGAGCGTTGTCGATGAGGTTACTGACCGCCTGGGCGAGGAGCAGCGGATCGCCCGATACCGGTATCGGAGCTGCGTTACTGCAGGACAGACTGATGCCCTTGAGCTCCGCCGCCGGCAGATAAAGCTCGACCGCCTGCGCCGCGAGCTCCGCCGCGTTCACCTGCACGAAACCAGACCGACGAATGCCGGTGTCGATTTCCGCCAGACGCAGCAGGGCATTGAAGATGCGGATCACGCGATCGACGTCCGCCACCGCCGCGTCGATCTCGGCAAAGGTCTCATTGGGGGACGGACGCGTGAGCGCGAGTTCTTCGAGGCGCGAGCGCAGCTCGGCGAGCGGTGTGCGCAGATCGTGAGCGATGGCGTTGGATACGTCGCGGATGCCGTGAAAGAGCTGCTCAATTTGATCGAGCATGCCGTTGATGGTGCGTGACAGCGTATCGAGCTCATCGCCGCTGTGCGGGCTCGGCAATCGATGGCTGAGATCGCCTTGCATGATGGCATGCACGGTGCGGCGGATGCTGTGAATGCGCGAGAGCAGCGTGCGGCGGATGAGGAAGCCGCCGAGAACGCCGACGATACACAAGATCGCGACGGCGCCGGTGAGCCCATACCAGAAGCGCCGCTCGAGGGGCGCAAAGCGCGCCAGATCGCGGCCCACCAGCAAATTGTACCCGCCGGGCAGCGTCGCCCGTTCCAGCACCGCTTGCGTTGCCGTGCCGCCCAGATCCATCGTAATCGTGGAAATGCCGGGCTTCACCGGCACTCCGCCCGGCCATGCGGGAAGGTTGCCGGCGAGGCGGCGCAGCGACGAATCGGTGAGCAGCAGGATGCGCTCGCCGGCGATCTGCAGGCCAACGCGCGTATCAATGAATGTCCGCAGCCCCTCGGGACCGTCGCGGCGGAAGACTTCCGCGAATCGCTGGGTGTCCGCCTGCAAAAGCTCCACCCGGCCGTCCTGGATCGTGACCTGCCAGGCGTACCAGAGTGGCGCCGCAAACAAAATGAGCGCCGCAATCCCAAGCCCGACATAGCCGAATGCCAGGGTGAACGCCGACGATTGCAGCATGCGGTTCATTGCTCTTCAGCCGGCGTTGTCGGCGCTCGCGCTCAGCATGTAACCGGCGTTACGGACGGTGCGCAGCAGGGGGCGCTCGCAGTCACTGTCAATCTTCTGCCGCAGCTTACTGATGTGCACGTCCACGACGTTGGTTTGCGGATCGAAGTGATAGTCCCAGACGTTCTCGAGGAGCATGGTGCGTGTCACTACTTGTCCGGCGTGGCGCATGAGGTACTCCAGGAGCTTGAATTCACGCGGTTGCAGCGTGATGACGCGCTCGCCGCGCACGGCCTTGCGCGACAACAGATCCATGCGCAGATCGCCGACGTCAAGGGTGGTCGCGGTGCTGTTGCCCTGGGCGCGCCGCGCCAGCGCGTCGAGCCGCGCCAGAAGCTCGCCAAAGGCGAAGGGTTTGGTCAGATAGTCATCGCCGCCGCTGTGCAAGCCGCGGATGCGTTCATCGACGTCGGAGAGCGCGCTCAGGATGAGGATGGGGGTGCGATTACCCGCCTTGCGCAGCGCTTCGATGATGGCCAGGCCGTCGATCTGACCGGGCAGCATGCGATCCATGATGATGACGTCGTAGGGCTCGCTCGCCGCGAGGAACATGCCGTCGCGCCCGTTGTCCGCGTGATCCGCGGTGTGCCCGGCTTCCTTCAGCCCCTTGATGACAAACTGACTGACGCGTTCGTTGTCTTCGACGAGCAGCAGTTTCATGGCATCCCTTGTACGGCGATAGCTGCGCTCATAGCGCCTCGATCGGCGCCTGCGCCGGCGGCACAGCAGCTTGCTTGCGGCGCGCAGCCGCGGCCGCCCGGCGCTTTGCGAGCCGCATGCTGAAGCGGTCGAGATACAAATAAATGACTGGAGTGGTGAACAACGTCAGCGCCTGGCTCAGCAGCAACCCGCCCACCATGGTATATCCAAGGGGCTGACGCAATTCCGAGCCGGTACCGCGGCCCAACATCAGCGGCAACGCGGCCAGGAGCGCGGCCATGGTGGTCATCATGATCGGCCGAAAGCGCAACAGGCATGCCTGGCGTATCGAAGCCTCCGGGGAGAGGTGCTGCTCGCGCTCCGCCTGGATGGCAAAGTCCACCATCATGATGCCGTTTTTCTTGACGATGCCGATCAGCAGAATGATGCCGATCAACGCGATCACTGACAGATCAAAGTGAAAGATGATCAGTATCAGCAGTGCGCCGACGCCGGCCGAGGGCAGCGTTGACAGAATCGTCAGTGGATGAATATAGCTCTCATAGAGCATCCCCAAGATGATATAGACGACCACCAGCGCCGCAAGGATGAGATACGGCGTACTCTTGAGGGAGGCCTGAAAGGCCTGCGCCGTGCCCTGAAAGGTCCCGGTGATCGTCGCCGGCATGCGGATATTCGTCGCTGCCTTTTGAATCGTATCGACGGCGTCGCCCAGAGCAATGCCCGGGGCGAGATTGAACGAGAGCGTGACGGCCGGAAACTGTCCCTGATGGTTGATCGACAGGTAGGTCACGTGCTGAGTATCGAATTTTGCGAAGGTTGACAGCGGCACCTGCTGGCCCGTGAGCGGCGACTTGACGTAGAGCTTGTTGAGCGTCTCCGGATCGCCCTGCAGCGCGGGAGTGATTTCGAGAATGACGTGGTAGCTGTTGAGCTGCGTGAAGTATTGTGCCGCCTGGCGCTGGCCGAATGCATCATAGAGCGTGTTGTCGATGACCGCGGGCTGAATCCCGAAGCGCGCCGCCTGATCGCGGTCGATCGTGAGTGCCAACATTGTGCCGCTCGTCTGCTGGTCGGAAGCGACGTCGCGCAACTGCGGCAGCTTTTGCAGCTGCCCGAGGAGGCGCGGTGCCCACTCGTTGAGCTCGTCGAGATCGGAGTCCTGCAGCGTGTATTGATACTGTGTGCGCGCCGTACGGCCGCCGACATTGATGTCCTGCGCGGCCTGCAGAAACAGCGTTGCGCCCGGCACGTTGGCGAGCTGCGGCCGCAGTCGCGTGATGATCTGATCCGCCGTGACCGAGCGCTCGTCGCGCGGTTTGAGTCCGAGGACGACGAAGCCATTATTGATCGGCCGGGAGCCGCCGATAAAGGCGCCCCAACTTGCGACGCCCGGATCGCGATTGATCACATCCGTCAGCTTGTGCTGCAGGCGCACCATCTGATCGAAGGAAACATCCTGCGATGCGTCCGATATGCCCACGATAATCCCCGTATCCTGCTGCGGGAAGAATCCCTTGGGGATAACGACGTAGAGGATAGTGCTCGCGAGCACCGTGCCCAGAAAGACAAACAGCGTCGGCCGCTGATGGCGCAGCACGAAATCGAGTCCGCGCGTATACGCTTCGAGCATCTTGGCAAAGCCGCGCTCGATCACCAGATAGACGCGCCCGTGCCGGGCATGCTTCTCGTCGCGCAGAAACAGTGAGCACATCATCGGTGAGAGCGTCAGGGCGACGAAGGCGGACACCAGGATGGTCATCGTCACCGTGATCGCAAATTCCCGGAACAGCCGCCCGACAATGCCTCCCATCAGCAGCAGCGGAATGAATACCGCCACCAGCGACAGGCTAATGGAGACGATGGTGAAACCGATCTCGCCCGCCCCTTTAAACGCGGCCTCACGCGGCGACATCCCCGCCTCGATGTGGCGATAGACGTTCTCGAGCATCACGATGGCATCGTCGACCACGAAGCCGACCGCAATCGTGAGGCCCATGAGAGAGAGATTGTCGAGGCTGTAGCCGACGATATACATAAGCCCGGCGGTGCCGAACAGCGCCAGTGGCACCGTCACGCCGGGAATGATGGTCGCCCACACGTTTCTCAGGAACAGAAAGATCACGAGCACGACCAGCGCGATCGTCAGCATCAGGGTGAATTCCACGTCGTGGACCGAGGCCTGAATCGTGATTGTCTTATCGACGATGCGGTCGAGCTTGATCGACGGCGGCACCGACGTCAGCACATGCGGTAGCAAGGCGTCGATGCTCGCCACGGCGTCGATGATGTTGGCGCCCGGCTGCTTGTAGATGAGCAGCAGGATGCCGGCTTTGCCATTCTGCCAGCCGGCGAGCTGGGCGTTCTCCGGCCCGTCGACGGCCACGCCGATGTCGCGAATACGCACCGCTGCGCCGTTCTTATACGCAATGATGACGTCGTTCCAGGGCGCCGCTTTGAGCAGCTGGTCATTGTCGTAGATGGCGAAGTTGTGGCTGGGCCCGTTGATGGATCCTTTCGGCGAGTCCACCGTCGCCGTCGTAATGACGTTTGCCACATCCTCCAGCTGGATGCCCAGCGAGGCAATCTTCGCCGGATCGATCTGCACGCGCACCGCGGGCTTCTGCTGTCCGCCGATCGACACCTGGGCGATGCCCGGCAGCCGCGAGATCTGCTGCGAGATCACATTCTCCGCGTAGTCGTCCACGGCGATGAGGGGCAAGACATCCGAATGCACCGAAAGGATCAGGATCGAGGAATCGGCGGGATTGACCTTGCGGTACGACGGCGGGGCCGGCAGGTTCTTCGGCAGCTGGCCCCCGGCCGCGTCAATCGCCGCCTGGATGTCCTGCGCCGCAGCGTCAATATTGCGCGCGAGGTCAAACTGAATGGTGATCTGCGCGGTGCCGAGCACGCTCGTCGAGGTCATTTGACTGACGCCCGCGATCTGCGAGAACTGATATTCGAGCGGTGTTGCGACCGATGAGGCCATCGTTTCCGGACTCGCGCCCGGCAGCTGCGCGGTGACCACGATGGTCGGGAAATCCACCTGCGGCAGCGGCGCAACGGGCAGCAGCGGAAACGCGACGAGGCCAACCAGCAAAATGCCGGCCATCAGCAGCGATGTGGCCACCGGCCGCTCGATGAATGGCGTCGAAATGCTCACCGCGCACCGCCAGCGCTCGCGCTGCGCGGCGCCCGGCCGGTGGTCGCGGCGCGCGCCGGCGATGCAGCATCGCTGGTGCGGATCTGCGCGCCGGGTTGCAGCCGATATTGATTGCTGGTGACCACCACTTCGCCGTCGCGGATGCCTTGCGAGACGACCGTGAGCGCCCCGCTCTCCGTGCCGATCTGCAGGGCGCGCACTTCAACGGTGGAATCCGCCTTGACGACATAAGTGAAGACACCGGTCGGGCCACGCTGCACAGCCGCCGAAGGAATCGTCACCGCATTGCGGGTGGTCTCGACCAGCACGCGGGCGTTGATGAATTCCCCCGGCCACAGCCTGTTGGCCGTGTTGGGAAAAGTCGCCTTCAGGCGCGCGGTGCCGGTGGTCTGGTCGATCTGGTTGTCGATGAGCGCCAAGCTACCGCGATCCAATTCGCTCTGGTCATCGCGGGACATTGCCGTCACGGCGACCGGACCTGCGGCGAGCGCGCGACTGACGGCCTGCAACTCATCCTCGGGCAGGGTGAAGATGAAAGAGATCGGTTGCACCTGAGTCAGCACGACGATGCCGGTGGTGTCGGTCGCGTGCACGTTATTGCCCGGATCGACGAGGCGGATTCCCGTGCGCCCGTCGATGGGTGCAGTGATGGTCGTGTAGGCAAGCTGCGTGCGCGCATTCTCGATCGTCGCCTCGTCTGCCTTGATCTGCGCCTGCAGCTCCGCAACCAGAGCGCGTTGCGCATCCAGGGTCTGCTTGCTGGTCAAATCCTGCGGCGCGAGCACCACGTAACGCTGCAGGTCCTGCTGTGCGCTGTGCAGTTGCGCGCCGTCCTTGGCTTTCATCGCCAGAGCCTGATCGAGCGCCGCCTGATAGGGCCGCGGATCGATTTGCGCAATAAGCGCACCCTTGGCAACGTTTTGACCTTCGACGAAACCGACTTTCTGCAGCTGTCCGTCGACGCGCGCGGTGATGGTTACCGTGTAGTACGCCTGCACTGTACCCAGACCTTCGAGGTAAATCGGCACGTCGCGGCGCTGCGCCACCGCCGTCTCGACGCGAATGGGCGCGCGCGCGTTGGGATGCGCATCGGCCGCCGCGGCCTGATCTGCATGCCAGCGCCAGGCAAAGACGAGTCCGACGGCAACGGCGATGCCGAGCATGACTGCGCGCGTTTTGATCCGGTGTTCGCAGTGCGGCGAGGTTTCTAAGTGCGGGTTCAATCGATCGGCTCCTACGCTTTTTGCCAGCCGCCGCCCAGCGCATTGAATAGAGAGATGAGCGCCGCCAGGTGCGCATACTTCACTTGCACCAGAGCATCCTCGGCGCTGAATAAAGCGGTCTCGGTATTGAGGACGGTCAGAATATTGATGGTGCCGGCGTGAAACTGGATCTGCGTGATCTCGTAGGCGCGCCGCGCTTTCGCGACCGCCTCCTCTTGGCGCTGATGCTGCAGTGCGGTCTGTTGCAGGGCGACCAGCGCGTCCTCGACATTGCTGAAGGCGGAGATGACCGTCTTGTGGTAAGCAGCGAGCAGCTCCGCGTAGCGGGCCTTGCTGTAGGCATACTGCCCGGCGAGCGCGCCGCCCTCAAACAGCGGCTGTGTCAAGCCGCCACTCAACGTGTAGACCCTATTCGCAGGGTTCAACAACGAGGACAGTGCGGTGCTGGCGTACCCGCCGTTTGCCGTGAGGGTGATGCTCGGAAAGAAACTGGCGCGTGCGACGGCGATGTCGGCGTTCGCGGCCATGAGCTGCGCTTCCGCCTCGGCGACGTCCGGGCGGCGTGCCAGCAGTTCCGAGGGGAGTCCGGGAATGACTTCCGGCTCCGCCAGCGCGGCGAGCGTGCCGGTGGTGACGTTCACTTCCTCGGGCGGTTTGCCCACCAAGATCGCCAGCGCATCGATGCTCTGCAGGAGCTGTTGCTCGAGGGGCGGGATCGCCGCATTCAAAATCGCCACCGTTGTCTCCTGCTGCGCAACGTCGAGCGCCGTGACCGTGCCCACGCTCTGCTCCAGGCGCAGGCCCTTCAGTATGGTCTGGGCGCTTGCGAGGTTGTCGCGTGCCACGATCAGGCGGTCGTGCGCCTCGATGGCCTGAAAATAGGTGCTCGCGACACTCGTCATCACCGTGAGCTCAATCGTCACGCGGTCGTAACGGCTGGCTGCTGCCGCCAGGCGCGCGGCATCGAGCGCCGCGCGGTTCTTGCCCCAGAAATCGAGCTCGTAAGTCGCGTTCAAGAGGGCGCTGAAGTCATTGGCGGTGGTCGTGCCGGCGGTTACTACATTCAACTGTCGTTCGCGAGCAGCGCCTCCGCTTGCGGACAGCGACGGCAGCAATGGCGCACCGGCGATGCGCGCCTGCGCATCGGCTTCGCGTACGCGGGCGATTGCGGCGGCAATATCGTCATTGGCCTGCTGCGCTTCCTCGATGAGGAGGTTCAGTTGCGGGGAACTGAAGCCACGCCACCAGTCCACGGACGGCCACTGCGCCTGGGCACTGACCTCATCACCACGCCAAGCCGCGGGAGGCGGGATCTGCGGGTGCCGGTAACGTGGCCCCAGAGTGCAGGCGGCAAGCGCAAGGAGGCTCGCCAGAGCGATCCCGGAGGATGCGCATCGAGCGACGCGGACGATGAGACCGAATATACGAATGGCCGCCCATGCCTTTGAAAAGGCGCTTGCCGGAGTGCGCAACAATGACTCTTCAGGGATTCACCCCCGATGGGCGAATTATTAAATTCAGTTAATTGGCAGCGCTGTGCTCAGCCGGCAAGCGAGCTATCTTGCGGCGGACACGCGCCACAGGGTGTTGGAGCCGTCGTCCGACACCAACAGCGCACCGTCGTGTGCGACGGCGACTCCGACGGGCCGACCCCACACACGAGTATCGTCGACCACAAAGCCCGTCAGAAAGTCTTGGTACTCGCCCGTCGGCGCACCATCCTTAAAGCGCACGCGCACCACCTTGTAGCCCGTACGGTGGCTGCGATTCCACGATCCGTGCAGCGCTACGAAGGCATCGCCCACGTATTCATGCGGAAATGCGGCGGCACCCGAGGTTGCGTCGTAAAACGCAAGCGTCAGGGGTGCCGAATGTGATTGGTACAGCACATCGGGCAGCGTCACCTTGCCGGCGAGGTCCGGCCGCTCACCGGCGTGGCGCGGATCTTCATGCGCGCCAAGGTAGTACCACGGCCAGCCGTAGAAGGCGCCCTCGTGCAGCCGCGTGGAGTAGTCTGGAACCAGGTCGTCGCCAAGCCCATCGCGCTCATTGGTTGTGCACCAGACATCCCCCGTACTCGGGTGCACGGCAAGTCCGACGCAGTTGCGGATTCCCGTGGCATAGACCCGCGCAGGCTCCTTGCCCTCGACATCGAAGGCAAGGACGTCGGCGCGACGGGTCTCGTCGTCCCAGGCTGCGCCGAGGCCGTGCGAGCGCTCCCAATCACGAATTTCTGCGGGGGTCTTGCGCGGCGCGCCCTCCGCATCATTCGACTCCGAGCCGACCGACACCAGCATGCGCGAGCCGTCCGCCGAGAAGACCATGTCGCGCGTCGAATGGCCGTAGACGGTGTCCGCAAGCTCGGCAACGACGAGCTGCGCGGCGGCTGAAGCGTGCAGGTCGCCCGCCTGGTAGGCGAAGCGCACGACTTGATTGCGAGTGGCGACATACACCCATCGGGGTGCCGCACCCGGCGGGTAGAAGGCGATTCCGAAAGGTCCGTCGAGCCCGGCAGCAAAGACCTCGCGCTGCGACGGCTTCTGCATACCGCTCGCGGCGCGCAACACCCGTAGGCGCCCTGCTTTGGTTTCGGCGATGAATATGTCGCCGTCGGGCGCGATGCGCACCCGGCGCGGACCGTCGAGACCGGTCGCAAAGGCTGTAACCACGAAGCCGCGCGGTACGGCAAGCCGGGCCGCGCTGGGCTGCCGCACGAGGCGGGCGCCATTCACACTGGAAGCGGTTGCGTACGGCGCGGGCAGATCCGAAGCGCTGATCCGGCGGGTATGCCCGGGTGAGTCGCTGCGCCAGTCATCGATGGCGCCGGCGTGCGGAGCCTGCGTTACCAGCATGGCTGCCAGGATCAGAAGCACCCATGAGTGCGCGCGTTCAAGACACCTGCCTCGGGTGCGCCATCCGCCGCCGCCATTCATCAATGCGCACTGCCGTGAGCAAACCCACCGATGGATATAGCGCAGATCTGCCCACGCGTCGAATTCCAAGGCGCGAGACCTGCTGACGATTCCTGAGGGCCCAAAGCGGCTAGCGCGCCGCTATCCTGCCGTAGATCGAGCTTCTAGTGTGCGAGCTATCCGATCTGGCGATGGCCGGGCTCACGCAGCGCGGCCAATTCCGCGTCGCTCACCGCGCGCGGCGCCGCCGGACCGATCGCGGCAATCGGCGCAACCTGGGCATTGAGAGCCGCTTCGAAGCAGAACGACATCGAGAGCCGATCGGCCTGCGCGCTGTGACGGAGGCGATGCGCCGCTGCCGCATAGCGTCGGTTGGTCAGGTGCGCGAGCGCCTGACCCACGCTGCATATGAATGAGTTCGGCAGCGCGGGTAACTCGATCCATTGCCCGCGATAGTTAAGTTCCAGTCCACCGTCTGCGTCCTGCTTCAGTATCGTGAGCAGCCCGGGATCCGTGCGGCCGTGGGCAACTTGGTCTTTGGCGCTGCGCGCATCCTCGAATTGCGGATGGTTCAGGAGTCGAAAGGAAGTGGCGGGGTCACCCGTCCAGCGGTCCACGAAATAGCTGTCCTGCAGATGCAGTCCGCGGGCGACCATGGCCATGAGTTTGTGGCTGAGGCCCGTCAGGGAGCGCATGTATTCGAGCACGGGCTCCCGAAGGCCCGCGACATCCGCCCAGACGCTTTGCACCGGTACGGGCTTTGCGGCGTTTGCAGGGTCACCGTTTTCCACCAGCCGTGCCTCGAAGCGCAGGCTCTTCGAGTCCGAGCTGCGCGCGACGAGCTCCTCGATGAGCGCAAAGTCCCTCTGCCCTCGATGCCTGTGCGATGCCATCTGGCTGCGGAGTTTCACCGCATCCTCCGCCGCGAAGAATCTGCGGCCCGCTGCCAGGAGCGGTTCCACCAGCTGCAGATCGATGCCGTGGCCGACCAGGCAAAAGGAACCAAACTCGCTGCTCGCCGCATCGACCTGCGCCGCGACTTGATCGCGCCAGGGGGCGCCCAGATCGAAAAGCGACAAGTCGATCACCGGCAAGCGCGGCTCGGCAGTAGAGGAAACCATCATCTTGTCCGTTCGTCTCACGGCAGGTACGCCGGTCGGCGGGATTGTAAATGATCGCGCGCGCCGCGAACGAGGCTTCGAGCACTGATGACGCTAACTCTTGGTTATGTCATCTCACCCGGCCGTCAACTCTCGAGCATTGGCCGCCCTTCGTGACTCACGAGCAGGTCGTGCATGTCATTGGCATGCTCTTCTTCCTGCGCGAGAATGCCCTCGAGCATGACGCGCGTCGTTGGGTCCTTCTCACCGAAGTAGCGCACCATCTCTCGGTACGTCTGGATCGCAACGCGCTCGGCGACCAGATTTTCCTTGATCATATCGACGAGATTATCGCCCTCGACGTACTCAGAAGCCGCCCGTGATAGCAGCCCCTCGGGGTTGAGATTGGGCTTGCCGCCGAGCTGATTGATCCGCTCGCACAACATGTCGAGGTGCTCTTCTTCCTCCTTGGCGTGCTGGGCAAACTCCTGTTTGACAGCTTCGCTCGCAAGTCCGGTCGCGGTGATCGCGTGAAACTTGTAACGCAGCACGCACACGATCTCGGTCGCCACGGCATGGTTGAGCAGCGCAATCGCATCCTCGACCTTGCCCTGATAGTTCTGGGTTACGGCGCCCTCATTTAAATGACGCCGCGCGCGCTGCCGAATCTTCTTGATATCACTCAAGAACTTTCCTGCTGAACTCATGACCGCTCTCCTGTCGCCGTGTAGTAATGTGCATGCGCGTAAATTTTACCCTCGATGCGCCGTTCGCCGCCATCGCCCCTGCCGCAGTAGCAGTGAACGTGCGCATCGCATGAGTGCGCCGCCGAATTCGGCGTTAAGATGCGGCCTCTTGTACGCCGCACGCGAGTGGAGCCACCATCCTGAGCCTGACGGGCGCGACGGTACTTTCCGTCTTGCACTTGCTGCTGGCGGTGGGTGTGACCGGCCACATACTCGTGCATAAGCGCGATCCGGGCTCGGCAGTCGCTTGGATCGGCATTGCGTGGCTCTCCCCGGTCCTCGGAAGCCTGCTGTACGTGCTCCTGGGCGTCAACCGCGTACGCCGGCGCGCGCTCACGATGCGCGCACCGCAAGGCTCCGCGCTGCCCGCGGCGGCGGTTGCGGAAGCGAGCTCCGACGACCCCATGGCGACGCTCGAGTATTCGGCGGAGCGCATCACCGGACGCCCCGCCAAGAGTGGCAATGCCATCGCGATCCTGCGCAATGGTGATGGGGCGTATCCGCGGATGCTGGCCTGCATCGAAGCAGCCCAAGACAGCGTCGCTCTCTGTAGTTATATCTTTCGCGCGGACGCCGCGGGCGAGCCTTTCATCGCCGCTCTGGTACGCGCCCAACGGCGCAACGTCGCGGTACGCGTTCTCATCGATGGCGTGGGAGGCGGCTACTTCTGGTCGACTACGTACTTCAAGCTGCGGCAAGCGGGCGTGCCGGTAGCGCGCTTCCTGCATTCGCCCCTGCCGTGGCGCATGCCGTTTCTCAACCTGCGGGCACATAAAAAGCTTCTTGGAATTGATGGCCGCATCGCCTTCATCGGCGGGCTCAACATCGGCGCGGAGAATCTGCTCAGCAGCAAGCCCGCCCATCCGGTGCTCGACACGCACTTTGTACTCGAAGGGCCCGTCGTTGCCCAGATCATCCGCACGTTCGTCGACGACTGGTTCTTTACCAGCGGCGAACGGCTCGCCGGCGCACCCTGGTTTCCAGCGCTGGCACCGCTCGGCGACAGCATTGCGCGTGCGGTGACCTCGGGCCCTGATCAAGATCTGGAAAAGATTGAACTCATGATCCTGCAGGCCGTCGGCGCTGCGCGTTCGTCGGTGAAGGTGATGACTCCCTACTTCCTGCCAGACGACCGCATCATCACGGCGCTCGCACTGGCAGCGATGCGCGGCGTGCAGGTCGACGTGATTCTGCCCGCGAACAGCAACCACCCGACCCTCGATTGGGGCGCGCGCGCCCACATCGGTCCGCTGCTTGCGGCGCAATGCCGCATCTGGACGCACGGCGCGCCATTTGATCATTCGAAGCTCATGACGGTGGATGGCAGATGGTGTCTGGTGGGGAGCGCGAACTGGGACATGCGCAGCTTTCGCCTGAACTTCGAGCTCAATGTGGAGATTTACCACTCCGCTCTCGTGCAGGAGCTGGAGCACTTCATCACCGAAAAGCAGGAGGTGCGGCTGAGCGCAGATGCGCTGCAAAGGGCCTCCTTGCCGATCGTACTGCGCAACAACGCCGCCCGGCTGATGTTGCCCTATCTTTAGCGCGCAGCCTCCCGCAGCCGCGCACGGTAGTAGGCGTCCGCCGCCATCTTGATCGCCACCGCTTGCGTGGGATAGGCATGGATCACCCGGCCGAGCTCGCCGAGCCCGATTCCCGCCGTGATCGCGAGACACAGCTCATTGATCATTTCCCCCGCGTGCGGCGCGACGACGGTCGCGCCGATGATTTCATCCGTGCCTTGCTTTACATGGACTTTAAGAAACCCCTCCTCATCGCCGTCGGTCACCGCGCGGTCGACGTCATGCATAAGAATCGTGAACGTCTCCACCGCTATCGATTGCTCACGCGCTTCGCGAACGTACAGACCTACATGAGCAATCTCGGGGTCGGTATAGGTGCACCACGGCACGGTGAGGGTACTCAAGCGCCGGCGTCCGCGCATGAGCGCGTTGCGTAGCACCATGCGTGCGGTCGCGTCGGCCATGTGTGCGAACTTTCGGGTCAGGCACACATCGCCTGCCGCATAAATGCGCGCATTCGTCGTCTGTAGGTAATCATTAACGCGGATGCCCGTGCGGGTGTCGTACTCGACCCGCGCCGCCTGCAGGTCCATGTTCTCGACATTGGGCGCGCGGCCGATTCCCGTGAGAATCTCATCGACGCAGACGCTCGACTTGCGGCCCTCGCTGATGAGCTCGACGACCTTAAGCTCCCCCTGCTTGCGTACCGCGACGACTTGAGTGTTGAGATGAATCTCAAGGCCATCGCGCGCCAGCGAATCGGACAGGATCTGGGCCGCATCGCGCTCTTCCCCCGGCAGAAACATCGGCTCATCCTGAGCAATAATCACCTGTGATCCCAGGCGGCAAAAAGCCTGCGCCAGCTCGCAACCGAGCGGGCCGCCGCCGATGACCAGGAGTCGCTGCGGTGCCACCGCGAGATCAAAGACGTTCTCGTTGGTCCAATAGCCTGCCTCGACGAGCCCGGAAATGGCAGGCGTCAGCGGCCGTGCGCCGCTGGCAATCAGTGCTTTTTTAAAACGCAGGATCACGCCATCCACAGTGATTCGCGCGGGGCCGGCGAAGCGCGCCGCACCGAAATAGACATCCACGCCGTGATCACGCAGGCGGTACGCCGAATCCGCACGGCTCAGCCGTATCTGGAGACGTCGGATCCGCTGCATGGCGGCCGGCACGTCGATGTGGATGCCCCGCGGTCGCGGCACGCCCAATTCCTGTGGGTCGCTCATGCGCGCATACAGGCGACTCGTGCGAATCAGCGCTTTTGACGGCACGCATCCAACATGCAGACGGTTGCCACCGAGGAGATCGCGCTCGATGAGCGCGACCCTCCTGCCGAGAATCGCAGCCCCTCGCGCCGCGAGCAGCCCCGCGGGTCCGGCGCCCACAACCACCAAGTCATAGGTACCCGAGGGTATCGGATTGCGCCACGCCGGCGGGTGGGTGTTTTCACGCAGCGCCGCGGCGTCGGCGTGCGCAAGCGCAGCATCTTGCGCCATGGGAGATCCAGGCGGTGCCGAAATCATATCATCCCAGCCAGCCGCCGCTAAATCCTGCGCGCTGCAGGCCGGTCACGATGTACGGACAGCGGCGCAGCAGCTGCCAGATCAGCTGCGAATGGTAGTTCTCGATCATCAATACGATCACTGCCTGGTCCAGCCCGAAATAGCCTTCGGACACCCAGCCTTGCGGGCCGTTGCCAGCCACTGTCGGATTAAAACCGCCGGGCAGACGCGACGCTTGTGTCAATTGCGGGTAGCGCTCGCACAGCGTGCGCAGAAAGGACAACACGATCTGCGGCGCAAACGGCAGTGATGCGAGCGCGGCGCAGGGCGCGATCGTGCCATCGTCCGGTCCGAACGGCACCCCGCGTGCGGTGTAGCCGAAGAAACGGCGTTCGCCGGGGTGAGCGCTGACAGCGCCCACACCCGGTCCCTCATTGGCCGAAAGACCCCAGCACTGGCAGTCATATCCTGTGAAGTCGTGCGGGTTGCGCAGCGCGAATTCGCGTTGCACGTAGGTGGCGCGACGGCTGTTTTGAAAATAGTCACTGCCCTTTTCACGCATGAACTCATCCTGAATGCCGGCAAAATCGAGCCACACGTGGGAAAACTGGTGGATGAAAAGCGGACCGGCGTAGAGGAATTGTTGATCGTAGATATTTTCCCACTGATAGGTTGCGGTCCACGCGCCGTAACTGGCGGGCGACAGCGGATACGTAGGCGAAGCCAAGCCGAGGACATAGAGAATGGTCGCTTCGCTGTAGCCTTCCCAACCGTAGTGGAAAAAGCCACTGCCTGGCTTCCACGCCTGCCGCACGGTCGGCGCACCGCCCTGCGCCCACTGCCAATCAACGCGCCGATAGAGCGCATCGGCGAGTTCGCGAATCTCTTCTTCGGCGCGTGTGTCCTCGCCGAAATACACCGCCGCGGTCAGCACTCCCGCGAGCAACAGCGTACTGTCGATGAGCGACAACTCCGACTGCCACGCGCGGCGACCGCTGTGCATGTCAAGAAAGTGGTAGTAGAAGCCTTGATAGCCGGTCGCATCGGCCACTTCGCTTTGCTCACTGCGCCAGAAAAAACGTAGCGTCGCGAGCGTACGCGCAGCCGCTTCGGCGCGTGTCATCCAGCCGCGCTCCACCCCTACCGGGTAGCACGCGAGCGCAAAGCCGACGACCGCGATGCTCGCCGGCGCGCTCGGGCGACTGGTATCGGCGATGAGCCCATTGGTGCGATTGCCATGGTTAAGAAAATAGTCGAACGCCGCACGCTGAAACCGCGCGAGGAGCATCTCATCGGATTCGCTTGCGCGGTTCACTCCGGCGGCCGATTCGTCAACTGCGACACGGGGCCGCGTCGGGGATGCCGTTGCGAGTCGGGGCAGAGCGCAACAAGCGCATGATCACGACCCACGGCGTGCTCATAGTAATAATGAGAGCGTTCGGATTCGGCCCCTCACGCCGCCATGGCACCGCGCATTCATGGTCAAGTCTCCGATGGACGACGGATCCGTAGAGTGCGACAACCTCTGGCGCAATACCCTTAGAGCGCCCGGATTCCTTCTCCGCCGTCACGCGGCAGGGGCGCGCGCTCAGCCAGATGGAGAAGGAATCAGCGCCTTCGCTGACCTGAGGGAAGCGAAGGCATGGCGCGTGACGGGGCAGCCGGGCGATAGGCGGGCGCGCCGCCGCCGCCGTGATCATTGCCGCGTTCGGGCCGATGGTCGCCACGTCGCGGTGGCCCGACCCAGTAGCCAGGCCCCCAGCCACCATACTCGTAGCCGTAGGGCTCGTAGAAATCACCGCCGTAGGCCACTTCCGCGCCGCCGCCCTCGTAGTATCCACCGCCACCTGCTACACAAGCCTGCAGCAGCGTCGCTACTGCAAACCCCAGGGCGCCTGCCCGCCAGCGCTTCATTGCATGACCTCTTTGCTCTCGCTCTCCGGCCATTCAAGCAGTCCAAAGGGCGCTCCGGAGGGATCGGCCACCACCGCCACACGGCCGCCATGCCGGTCCAGGCGGGGCTCAACGAGCACGCGGCCGCCGAGCTGCGTGACCGTGGTGCTCATCTGCACGGTGTCGAGTACCCGCACGAAGTTGAGCCAATGCGGGTGATGGTGACCTTCGGGCAAGCCATTCACGCTCGCGCGCGCATAGTCCTCCGTAGAGAGAATCAGATGTTCGCTGCCGTCACCGTTAGGCGACTCGAAGACCTCGTAGCCGAACAAGCTCTGATAGAACGCCGCGTCGCTTCCCGGATCGCGTGCAATGAGCGAACTCCAGATCCATTCACCCGGTGATGCCAGAATGTCCGGCGGATCGCCGCTGCTGGAGGCGAGAACGGCAAAGACCGCCCCCTGAGGGTCGGTAAATACCGCCTGGCGCCCGCGCTGCGGGTAGGCGTGCGGCGCGAACAGCACCTGGCCGCCGTGCTGGAGCACCTGCTGTTGTGTCGCATCGACGTCGGTTGCCGCAATGAAGGTGAGCCACGCAGGCTGCCGGCGCTCTCCCGCGGGTGGCGTACGCTGGACAATTCCGCAAACGGGATGTCCATTGAGCATGGCAAGCGCGAAGTCGGTCGAGCGCGAGTGAATCTCGCTATAGGTCCACTGAAACAGGCCCGTGTAAAAACGCTTGGACGCCGCGAGGTCGGGCGTCACCAGGTCCACCCAAATCACTTTGCCGACGTGGTGCTCGCTCGTCGGCGGCTGATTGAGCGGCGGCAAGGGGACCGGCGCCGCTGCAAGCGGGGCTGCAAAGCCGACGCCCAAGAGCACAGCCAGCAGGGCGTGCACTAGAGGCGCGCGGGTCGCGGACGATGTTTGCGGCATGTGCGCATTCTCCTCCCGTATAAACCACTGCGGCGGCCTGCCGGTTCCGGGCTTTGAGGCGATTACAGACCGGCGCGGCGCGCGCTGCAGGTGTCGGTAGGCGGATGAGCATCGCTCAGCGCCGAGCCGCCCGCCACCGCGATTCCGCTTTTCGCGCGGTAGCGGTCGAACCATGCCAGGATCGCGCTCGCCTTCGCCGCGGACTGCGACGGACGTGCGGCCAATCCGCCGTGCGAGGCGCCGGGTACCTTGACGAGTGCGGTTGGGACGCGGCGCAGCTGCAGCGCGGCGTAATACTGCTCCGAGTCGCTTACCGGGGTTCGCAGATCCTGATCGCCAACGACGACCAGGGTCGGCGTGGACACACAACCCACGAGCGACAGCGGCGAGTGTTTCCAATACGTGTCCGGGTCTTCCCAGGGAGGCTTACCGAACCAGTATTTCGGCATGAACGTGTATACATCCGTCGTCAGTACCAAGCTCGCCCAGTTGATGACCGGCTTCTGCGTTGCGGCCGCGCGAAAGCGATCACTACGGCCGACGATCCATGCGGTCAGAACCCCCCCGCCCGAGCCGCCCGTGACAAACAGATTCTGCGCATCAACGAAGCCGCGGGCGATCGCGGCATCCACGGCGCTCATCAGATCATCGTAATCGTGGCTCGGATAGTCGTGGTGTATGAGATTCGCGAACGCCTGGCCATATGAGGTCGAGCCACGCGGATTCGCATAGAGGACCGCATAGCCCGCCGCGGTGTAGAGCTGATCGTCCGTGGAGAAGATCGGGCCATAGGCCGCGAACGGGCCGCCATGGATTTCCAGAATCAGGGGATATTTATTATGGGCATCAAATTTCGGCGGCGTCACGAGCCACGCATCGATCGACCTGTGGTCGAAGGATGATTGCACCGCCAGCGGCTCGACCTTGCCAAGGGATTTGTCGGCGAACAGCTCCTCGTTCAGGCTTGTCAATCGCTTGACGCGGCCCCGATATGCAACCGACAGATCGGACGGCCGCTCCGCGGTGCCACTGGTGAAAACGACGGCGCCGTTTGCTGCCAACGAGAAGCTGCCGCCGGTATACGGCCGGTCGAATTCGCCACCCGACAGTCCCTGCGCGATGGGTTCGATATGCCCGTCAAGTGACAGGCGCGCGATCTTGGTTACCGCCCTGTCGGTGTACTCAATATAAAGACTGCGGCCATCGCTGGCCCAGATCGCCTTCGCAATCGAACGATCAAGCCCATCGGAAATAGGTCGCAAATTGCGGCCGTCGCGGTCCATGACGTATAGATGCAGGTCCTGATAACTGAGCAGCTGATCTGCAAAGCCGAGGTACGCAATATGCGACCCGTCCGGTGAGACGATCGGCGCATTTTTGGGGCCGGTTCCGTTGGTGAGGGCGCTCAGTGCCCCGTCGGCTAGAGCAACCCGATAGATTTCGCTATGCAGCGGTTCAAGTCGCCAGTTTTCCGTGCGGTTACCGCTCATGTAGAGAAAGCGTCCGTCGGCGCTCCAGGAAATCGGGCCGGCCTCGTTGAACGCACCAAAGCTGAGCTGGCGCGGCGCGCCGCCCTCGGCAGACACCACGAACGCATGCGTGTACCCAGGCTTCAAGTATCCCGCGCCGTCAGCCCGATACGTCACATCGGTGATGATCCCGAGCGGCGCCGCCCACGTGGCCCCCTCCGGTTTGGCCGGGGCGGCCCCCAGTGTCGCCTTGTCGTCAGGCGTGAAATCAGTGAATGCGATGAAGCGGCCATCCGGCGACCACGCGAGGCTCTCCGGCGCGAAGGCGAGGTCCGCCACGCGCGCGGTCTGTCCGGTTGCGAGCCACCGCACGAGAAGCTCTGCGCGTACTTCACCCGGATTCGCTGCACTGGGCACGTTCGACACGAACGCAAGCCGCTTGCCGTCTGGCGACCAGGCCAGTGCCGATTGCGAGCCGGGACCGCTTGTGAGTGGCGTCTGCGCGCCGGTATTGACTTCGATGAGCCAGATTGCGGAGCGGGCGCGATCGCTCAGAATGTCGTAGCTCATGCGCACGTAGGCGATCGTGCCGCCGTCGGGGCGAATTTGCGGCTCGGTCGCCCACTGCAGTCCAAAGAGATCGCGACCCTCGAACAGATGCGAGGGTGCATTTGCGGGCGTCGCGCTCGCAAGCGGCATCCATGCCAGCGCCGGGAGCGCAAACTCCAAAAGCAACCTATGGTGCATAAACTAATTCCCAGAGCGGTTCACAACCGGCAGCTCAATGAAGCTTGCCCGCGGGCCCTCAAATACCTTGATCGTTGCCTTTCTGTAATCGGCCGCAGAGGCGAAGAATATGTTTTTCACGTAAGTCTGCGGATTGCGATCGTAGAGGGGAAACCAACTCGACTGCACCTGCACCATGAGACGATGACCAGGCAGGAACACGTGATTGACAGTAGGCAGGCTAAATCGATACAGCTGCTTCTGCCCCGCAGGAACGGCTTTCGGTGCGTCGAATGCCTCGCGATAGCGGCCGCGCAGGATGTCGCCCGAGATCATGAGCTCATAGCCGCCCATCCGCGGATCGCGCCCGACTTCATCGGGATAAACGTCGATCAGCTTGACGACGAAATCGACATCGGTGCCGCTCGTCGCGGCCACGAGATTGACCATGGGCTCACCGCTGAGCTTTAGAGGCTCCCGCAATGTCTCTGAGGTAAAGGCAAGTACGTCGGGACGACCGGAGGCCTCGCGTTGGTCGCTGACAAGCCAAGTCTGCCAGCTGACTTCGCCCGCGGGACCGTCAATGTGGATGGGTCGCGGCAGGTACGGAACGGGCTTTGCCGGGTCCGAATCGTATGACTCGAATCCAGATGTTCTGGCAGTGGGAGCCATGAAACTCAGGCCGCCTCGGGACACCAAGTACAGAGGCTGATGGTCGATGCGGCAGCCGGCAGCACAACCCATTGGCCAGCCCGGCAGCGCCCGCCACTCATTGGTGCCGGTCTCAAAGACATTGACCGTAGCGATCGTCAGCGGCGGCGCATCGTCCTTCAGAAAGTGGTCGAGAAACGGCCGCAACAAATGCAGCCGGAAGTACCGTGCGGTGTCGCTACCGAACTGCAGTGCAGCGATGGCGCTGCCATCCAGCCTTTGCTGGTGATGAAACCACGGCCCCGCGACCAGGAACACACGCGAATTATCCGCATCCTGGGGCTTGATGGCCTTGTACACGGCGATGTTGCCGTAGATGTCCTCCTGATCCCAGAGGCTGTGCACCAACATCACCGGGACCGACAGCTTCTCTTTGGCGAGCAGTTTGTCGATGGCCTGGCTCTGCCAAAAGGCGTCGTAAGCGGGATGATTGAAGACCTTGGCGACAAAGCCAACCTGGTCCAGGCCGTGCATCCGCGCCATCTCGCCTGCCGAGCCTGCCGCAAGCCAAGTCTCGAAATCGTCGAAGTGATCCGACCACCAGCTCACCGTACTGCCGCGCGTAGCTTCCTGGTCGTGTGCGTAGTTCAAGGTTGCAAGTCGAAAAGCCCCCTTGTGAAACCAGTCATCGCCCATCCAGCCGTCGACCATGGCGTTGATAGGTACGGCGGCGCGCAGCGCCGGATGCGGGTGAAAGAGCGCCATGAGGGAAGTGAAGCCATCGTAAGAGATGCCGAGAATGCCAACCCTGCCGTTCGATTCCGGGATGTTGTGCACGAGCCAGTCAATCGTATCGTAGGTATCGGTTGAGTGATCGACCTCGGTTGTGTTCAAAGGGCCTCGGAGCGGCCGGTTCATGAGGTAGTCGCCTTCGGATTTGTGCTTGCCGCGCACATCCTGCAGGACGCGGATATAGCCGCCGTGCACGACGGCATCATCGGCCACGTCGCTGCTGTCAATGGCGACTGCTAAGTGCGCGCTCGAAGTGAGGGCAATCCGAGCCTCCGCGCCGTAGGGCGTGCGGGTCAATAGAATCGGCGCGCGCTGCGCGCCCCGCGGGATCAGGATCAGCGTGTAGAGCTTCACGCCGTCGCGCATCGGAATCATGGCCTCGCGCTCGACGTAGTCAAAGGAGCCAGCCGATGGCGTGAACGCCTGCGGAATCTCGCTGACCGGCGGATCGGCGCCCGGCGCCGGAACAGCCGCCAGTGAGAAGACGGATATGCTGCAGATCAGAGCTGCTGCGCAGCTGCGCCGGCTTGGCATCGATATCATGGGACGCGGAAATTGGCGCATGCGAGGCTTGAATCCTGATGTAAGAGCGCGTCACGTTCAAGACCGAGCACGGACTTTCGCTGAGCGGCCGGCCGCTGCTCAGCGCAGCCACTCGGCAACGGCGGCACCGGAATCCACCGGAGTGCATGCAGATGTCGGGCGCGACGGCGCGGCACCCGGCAAGATTCGTGGATAAACCAACCTCGGAGCCGCTGTGCGCCTCGCAGCCGCAGGGATTATGACGCCTGCGAGCCGTGCGCCATGATGGTTGCGACCCGCGTCCGTGTTACCGTGTGGGGGTTTCCTGGTGGAGAAGGTCATGACGCAAGACAGACATATGGGTGATTTCGGCGCTTCAGGCGTGCCGGTCGGTGCAGAGACGATTGCCGACTACCGCGCGCGCATTGCGCATCAGCAGGCTGAGGCCGCGCGGCGCAGGCAGGAGGAGCTCGAAGAGCAATCGTCTTCGTTAAAGACGCCCGATACCCGCATCCGTATCTGGGAACGCCTTCACGAGATTGGCTTACCGCGCGACCCGGCGCACAGGCTCGTCGAAATCATTGCCGCGAATACCGGGCTTACGGTCGAAGAAGTGCGCGATGAACAGCGGCTGCGCGCCGGCGTCGTCTCCGCGGCGAGCGCGCGCACGGAGTAACGCCACGCATAGCGGCGTGCCCGCCCCGCTCACGCGTCGCCGGGGGCGCGAAAGATGAAGTACGCGGCGCCCACGATGCACAGTGCCGCCCACAGGTAATCGAGCCGCAACGACTTGTGCATGTAGAGCACTGCGAACGGCGCAAACACCGACAGCGTAATGATCTCCTGCAGAATCTTGAGCTGTGCCAGCGACAGCTCGGTATAGCCAATGCGGTTCGCGGGCACCTGCAGCAGGTATTCGAACAGAGCGATGCCCCAGCTCACGAGCGCCGCGACATACCACGCTCGGTCGCTCAAATTCTTAAGGTGTGCATACCATGCGAACGTCATGAAGACATTCGAACCGATGAGTAGCAGCGTCGTCGACACGATCGCGGGCATGGCGCACTTTACCACGGCGTCCGATGAGTCTTACGAAGAGCGGCGACTCTGCATCGAAGCTACCGTCAGCCTAATCGCTGTCGCCGGCTGGGGCCAACACAGCGACAAGGCGCGCGCGCGCCTCGGGTTTCGATCACCATTTCACAAAACCCGTTGAGCCCGAACGGTTGCTGGAGCTCCTACGCGACCCACAAAGTGGCCTGTAAGGCTCCGATTCGCTGCGCCCAAGCGCAACACGGGACCGCAGCAGCGGCCCCGTGCGGTGTCCGCGATCCTTTGAAACCCAACTACCAGTAGCGGGGCTCCTTGTAGTAGTCGAACGCGCGCTCGCGATACGCGTTGCCGTCGCTGCGCGTCAGTTCCTCTATCGAGCCTGCCGGCGCAGCCTTCAGCTGATCCTTCGTATACTCGACGACGTAGGCATCCTTTACGGGATCATAATCGAGCGAAGACCAGGGTATCGGGTGGTATTTCTCGGCGACGCCCAGAAATCCACCGAAGCCGACCACCGCGAAGAGAATGCTGTTCGACTGTTTATCGAGCACCACATCTTCAACTTGACCAATTTTCTTTCCTGCTGTGTCGGTGACATTCGACCCGATGACTTTCTTTGCGCGTATGGCCGAGGTGTGGCCTGAGGAAGTCGTCATAAACAAGCTCCTTGCAATGTAAATGCTGTCAGGGCACTCGAAAGTGCATGCATGACACAATGAGAGCGGTCGCAGAATGTTCCTGGAACCACGCGGCTGCGACGCAGCCCGAGTCATCCGAGGCGCCTGCGCAAGCTTTGCGTTTCCTTGAGGATTGTCCGGCGTCAGCGCGGCCGCGCTGTGCAGCGAGTCGTCATCTGCCCTGCAAGCGGCCGATCAGCTTGTCAACCTCTTGGCTGCCATTGCCAGCGACGCTAAGGTTGCCAGGTTAGTTTTTTCATCTGCGTGCTCACAGTTCCTCGCGCCGCCCGCCCTGCGGCTTCCCTATGGCGGCGTGAGCCTCCAGTACCAGCATCTTGCGCAGCCAGTGCCGCGCCTTCTTCTCAGCGGCCCGAGCGTGCGTAATCTGCCCACTCTCCCGGTAGGCAAGGCATTTGGCGGCCCACTCCTGGGCGCGCTGGCCGGCTTCCACGTGTGCGGCAAAGGCGGCCTGAAGATCAAAACTGCCGCGTCGGCGCGTCTTTTTTGCGATCACCAATGATGCCTCCGCTTGCGCTTATAAATTCCTGGCGTGCAGCATTGCGCCGAAACCCGCCCCGGAGACCGTAGACGCAAAGAAGGCGTGCTGAACGCTGAGGCCGAGGCTTTTGTTCTTCTTGGCGGGCACGGTGCTTGCTCCTGTACGGTCAAAGCCTACTACACAGGTCGTTTGCGGTCACCCATGACGGTACACAGCCCGGGAGGTCGTCTATGCCAACCATTCAACTGAGCGACGAGGAGATACGCGATGCAGCTTTGGCTGCGCGCGCGGCCACACTGCGCGCAGCGCTCGACGCGAGAGCGCAGTCTAATCCCAGAATCGTCGCGGCGCTTACCTCAGGCGCCGAGCGCTACGCGCGTCTAAGTGAAAAATTTGAGGGCGCCCAAAATCACACAAACCAAGTGGATGTCCCTGTTTTACTGTCAGCTGCGCCTGTAATGAATGTAAATGAGTCGCCTCTGTACGCTGAACCGCCCCGCTATTCCGCAGAGCGTTCTCTGAAAATCCACAAGCTAACGACACGTCTTCGCAACTTATTCGGCCACCGAACCGTCTCGCCACGGATGATCCCCGGATAGTGATGAGACTCCGTACAGCGGAGTGCAATCCCGCGCTCGAGGGCTTGCAATTATTGCGTTAGTTTCTGTACGACAACGCGGCCTGGCCTCAAAAACCCACACGCGAAGCATTGTCCGCGCGGCGGACTACTCTATTGGCTCCCGATAAATTTGCGCGGACACCCCGTGTTCGCCGGAAACATGCTTTTGGATTTGCGTACGGTTACGAACATAATTGCTTGTTTTTATTGTAGTAAATTATACTTATCGCGCCTTTGAAGTTTTCGATTCGCCCCCCGTCCGGGATCGAGAGTGCGAGGTTCGGAGAATGACTCCCCGAAGGATTTGTGGAGACGGCACGCGGGGGAGTCTTAATGCCCGGCGCAGAACAAGTATCGGTTCGCAATCGCCTGCTTGCCGCATTACCCCGTGCGGATTACCGGAAATTGCTGCAAGTCCTTGAACCCGTCGCGCTGGCATTTGGGGAGATTCTCTATGAATCCCACGCCCAGATTCGGCACGTGTACTTTCCCAACGATTGCTTAGTTTCGATGCTGACTTCCGTGGATTTCGACCGGGCTGCGGAGGTCGGACTCATCGGCTCTGAAGGCATGATTGGGGTTCCGATGGCGCTGGGTGTCGCTGTTTCGCCTTTTCGGGCCGTGGTACAAGGCGCAGGCACGGCAATGCGTATCACGACAGCTGAGTTTCGCCGTCATTTCGGCACGAGCGCTGCGTTAAAGAGAGAGGTGTTTCTCTTCACTCACTTGCTGATGATCCAGATCGCGCAGACCGCGGCCTGCAACCGCTTCCATGTGGTGACGCAGCGCATGGCCCGCTGGTTGCTGATGACCCGCGACCGCGTCAACTTTAACGAATTTCGCATTACGCAGGAATTTCTTGCGCTCATGCTAGGAGTGCGACGGGCCGGCGTCACCGTGACAATGGGCATCCTGCGAGATCGCAAGCTCATCAACTACCGCCGCAGCACCGTCACCATTCTCGATCATGGAGGTCTCATTGCAACTGCCTGTGGATGTTATAAAACTGTCAAAGACATTTATTCCAAAGCACAATCTCAGTAGCGCGGGATCTCCCCGGCATTGTACGCAGTAGCGCATCTGGCGTGTCTGCGACGCCGATGGCGTCAATCGCGGCGCGCAGGTGATATGAAACCCGCTCCCGATGCAGTACCCAGTGTGGGAAGGTGTCGGCCGGAAATCACGCACAAAGAGCAACGGGAACTGCAAGTACTCTCAGACGTTGCGGCATACCCCAAGCTGCGCAGGTATTACTACAGTTTCAAGAGTGAACCAGAACTGGCGGCCACGGCGCGACGTCTCAGTCGGATGCCTGCTGCGCACTTGATTGACATCTCCGAAAGCCCGCTGGTCGCGCATCAGGAAGCGCTCGAGGCGTCTATACCTGTGAGCCGGACAATACCTAGTCGCTCACTGGCAGAGCGCGGCGGGCAATAATGACCTCAGCTTTCACGAAGGACCATGCCTCCCGCTTGCAGCAGCTTGCCGAGAATCGCAAGCCGCGCCTAACACGACTCAAACGCCGAGAATCTCCCTGATGCGCCGCAGCGCGCCGGTAGCTCGCGCATCCTCGAATATGACACGTTGCAATGTGTCGCCTTCAAATGGTTTGCCGCCAGCGGAGCGCATTGACGCGCCCGCGTGCACGGTGGCGTCAATGAACTCGGCTTGCAGTTCGGCAATCTCTAGGGCTTCTTCTGGCGTTATTGTTGAGCGTGCGCTCATACCAAGGCTATGGACGCTTCACTAAAAAATCGCCGCGGGCGCACTCAAGTTGCCACACGGACTCGCAATCCACGTGAAACGGAAACATCTGGACGCCTTCGTCGATGTGGCGCTCGACGTCGTATTCGACTTCATTGCGCTGGATCGGTTTATCGCACAACGCGCAGAGTTGCCCAGTGCCGCGACCGGCCCACAGCCGTGCGGGCGTCTCGCGCGGCAGCTGTCCCGTAGCGATGCGATCACGCGCAATCGGCCGCAGTTCTGCTTCGAGTTTGGCCAGCGGAGGCATGGCTGTGAACCGAAATTATGTTTAATTTAATCGAACGGCTCAAGCCCAAGATAACCCTCTTTGCGGACAATTACTACGCCAAGGTAGATGCCCGGCTGCAGCATCATTCTTTCGAGAGTCGAGTCCGAGGGACGGCGTATGACCGATGTAAAAGATGTGGGAGCTGGAAGCGCTCATCAGAGCCGAGGGAGAGCGCGGCAGACTTCCGGCCAGAGTCGGCAACGTCGGCCATGATCCACGGCTCGTGAAGGCTTTTCGAGACATCCAAAGTAAAGGGTGGCTACCCTCCAAATCAACCCACCACAGCCGCACGATCAGTGGACGGATTTGTTGTACACCATTGATGACGAAGCCACAGAGCGCTTGAAGGCTTTGCGGACGAAGCTCGCCGCCGAACAGCCTAGTACGTAGACCTACGGCTTCGCGCGTCCTTGGCGACTGCGCTCTTGCGCTCGAACTCGGCTATCTCTTCGGGCGTGGCCTTTCGGCCCTTGATCTGCTCGAAGAGCTTGATAAGGTTCCGTGGGTCCTGAGCATCTGCGCGGCTCATGAGCAAGCGTTCCAAGCGTTTGTGGGTTTTCGCAGCCATGCCAATATGGTGATGGCGGCGGCGAGACAGTACAAGTGGCGGTTAGGCGGGGTCGATTTTGAAAGTTGGCCACAGGCTTGGCCACTGTGCTGTGATGCGAAGTTTCTCTTCCGGTATGGGTGTCGCGGGGTTGGCTCGGGATCGCTGGCGTCCTGGATGCCCAAGGAGAGTTAATCCTCGCCGGTGATGTGCCAAGGCGCGCTTGATGTCCGATTTCTGCGTCCTCTTGTCGCCACCGCACAGCCGTACCACCGCTCTCGATCGGTCAGCACCGGCGGCAGGTGATTGGCAAAGTAGCGCCTGGCAATTGCCGCCCAATGGTAAGGGTGAGGTATGGCTGCGAAACGACGACGCTTGATCAAAGAGAAATTTTCCCGCTACGACACGGCGGACTATCTCAAGTCCGAGGAAGATATGGCGGCGTACGCCTGTTCGACCATTTGTGGCAGTCGACGCGCACGAAACGCCGGCAATTGACCTTGGGACTCCCGTGGCGAACGTCCGGTGTCGGGAACTGTGTCAGGCGCTTCCCGGCCATCATCCACAGCATGAACCGCGTTCCTGTTCGCTACTCGAAACCAGGCGATCCGTATGAAAATTGCCTCCTGATCGAATATTGCCAAGTGCTTCGTTGTAACTTCACGTCTGGGGCCGCCGTCTTTCAAATTGAGGACTGGCCTCTAATGGGCGTCATTGACCCCTTATAGCCAGCCACGGCCCCGGAACAGCGGACACTCAAAATCAGATAAGCTGACGTCCACGGGGAGGCCGGCAAGACCCGTCAAGAGGATTCTCCGAATCGCGACCGCGGAGCAATGCATCGGTGACCGAGTCGTCGAAGGCCGTATTCCTAAGCTACGCCTCCCAGGACGCGGAGGCTGCCGCACGAATCTGCGCGGCGCTCAGAGCCGCCGGCGTCGAGGTATGGTTCGACCAAAGCTCGCTGCGCGGCGGGGATGCCTGGGATGGGTTGATCCGTCGCCAGGTCAGGGAGTGCGTAGTCTTCATGCCGGTCATTTCAGCCAACACCGACACGCGTACCGAGGGTTATTTCCGACTCGAATGGCGGCTGGCGGTCGACCGTTCCCACCTGATGTCCGATGACCGCCTGTTTCTTCTGCCGGTGGTGATCGACGACACACCCGAGCCGACGGCGCGCGTGCCGGACCGGTTCCGGGAGCGACAATGGTCCAAGCTACCGGCAGGCGAATGCTCGCCCGCGTTCGCCGAATGGGTCGCCCAGGTGGTGTCCGGCAGCGCGCCCTCGTCCGCTCCGCGGGCGATAGTGTCTTCAGCCGCGCAGATTTCCGGCGCCATGGCGGGGCCTCCGAAGACCCCGTCGATCGCGGTGCTGCCGCTTCTGAACATCAGCCGCGACGAAGAAGGCGCGCACTTTGCTGACGGCCTAGCCGAGGAGTTGCTAAGCGTCCTGGCAAGCATTCCCGGACTCAGAGTGGCCTCGCGGACGTCTTCGTTTTCGTTCAAGGGCACGAATACCGATCTTGCAATCATTGCCGGCAAACTCAATGTCGCGACCCTCTTGGAGGGCAGCGTGCGCAAAGCTGGCAAGCGGGTGAGGATCACCGCACAGTTGATCCGGGTGGCCGACGACTCGCATCTATGGTCGAAGACCTACGACCGCGAACTGGACGACATCTTTGAGGTGCAGGACGACATCGCGCAGTCGGTGGTCAAGGAGCTGCGCACCGCGTTGATGGGCAGCGATGCCGGCCCGACGGCGGCCGCCGAGGCACGCGCGGAGGTGAAGGCCGCAACAGTCGGCCGCACCGCAAATGCGAAGGCTTATGAGCTGTACCTTCAGGCGCGCTCTTTCGCCGACAAGATGACCGAAGCCGAAGGCGTACGGAGCATCGCCCTTTACGAGCAGGCGCTCGCGCTCGACCCCAGCTTCGCGCAGGCGTGGGCGGGACTCTCCGCCGCTCTTTTGCTTCAGACCCACAATGGATTGGCTGCGTCCTATGCCGAGGGATACGAGGCGGCCCGCAAGGCCGCTTCGAGCGCGCTCGTCATTGCGCCGGGCCTTGCAGAAGCCCACGCCTGCCTGGGTACGGTATTAATCAGTTACGACTGGGACTGGAGGGCGGCCGACGAAGAATTCCGCCAGGCGCTCACAGTGGCCCCCAACAATGGCGATGTCCTGATAGCGGCCGGCACTCTGGCCACGGCGCTAGGGCGGGAGGAGGAATCCATCCGCCTTTTTCGACAGGCAACATCACTGGATCCGCTGCGAGCCTCGCTACGCGTCTGGCTGGGGCTTACGTTGTACATCTTCGGTCGCTACGACGAGGCGGAGAAGGAGGCGCTCAGTGTGCTTGAGGGCAACCCCTCGCAGGGCCGTATGTATGGGCTGTTGTCTTACGTCCGCCTGCAGCAAGGCCGCGCGGGCGAGGCGCTCGAGTTCGCCGAACGGGAAAGCACGACTTGGACGCGCCTGACAGCGCAGGCGCTGGCCGAGCACTCGCTCGGAAACGCGGCCGGGTCAGACGCCGCACTTTCGCGCCTGACCGCCGAGTTCGACATCGATGCCGCCTTCCAGATCGCGGAAATCCACGCCTGGCGCGGAGATAATGATCGCGCCTTCGAATGGCTGGAACGGGCATACAAACACCACGACCCGGGCCTCGCGGTATGGAATGGCGACCCCCTGCTTCGTCGGTTGCACGGTGACCAACGATGGCCAAAGCTGCTGGCAAAAATGGGACTGCGTTCATGAGCTCGCGCGAAGCGGCGTACCACGCGCGATCACTCGCTCCCAGAGTCACGGTATTGTCTGCCGTCGTCGACGCGTTAGGCCGGTGTTGATAAACATCTAGCCTGGCGGGCCGGCCTCACAACTCAGGGGTATTGTGTTGATGCTGTATTCAACCGATGCCACCCAAGAAGGAGGCCGACATGGAACTATACGCAGCGATTGATTTGCACTCCAACAACAGCGTGCTGGTCGTGACGGACGCGGAGGATCACGTGGTATTCGGCGGCATGGCATGTGGTAGAGCCGACAACGCGGCTGATTTGGAATTGGCACTTGGACGCAATGTACGCGCATGTCGAGGCGCTGCTTAAAGGCAAGCTCGGCCGGCGGAATTTGCTGATTACCGTGCCGCCGGGCTTTATGAAAAGCAGCATCGTGAGCGTCATGGCACCCGCGTGGCGCTGGATCAATCGTCCGAGCTGGCGCGCGATATTCGCGTCAGGTAATCCGGGAGTCGCAGTCCGCGATAGCTTGAAGTGCCGCGCCATTCTCGACTCGCAATGATATCGACAGACGTTTGGCATTGCGTGGACCTTCGCCTCGGACCAAAACCTGAAGACCAATTATCAAAATTCGGTGACTGGATTTCGAATGGCCGTTAGCGCTCAGGCGAAAGTGACCGGTGATCGAGCTGACAGTATTTTCGTCGATGACGCTTTGGACGCGGACGACGCCTATTCGCAAGCGGCTCGCGATGCGGTGCTGCGCTCGGTGAGCTGCCGTTCCCGGCGCGCTTCTCGGCCGAGGCGATTGCAGCAGAGCGGTTACGACTCGGCACGTCGGCATACGCCGGGCAGCATCAGCAACGGCCGAGCGCAGCCGAAGGCGAAATCTTTAAGTGTGGATACCTCCAGCTCTGGCCGGTCGGTGCGCCGTTGCCTGAGTTCTCGCTAGTCGTGCAGAGCTGGGACTGCGCCTTCAAGGCCAAGGAAGCGAGCGACTACAGTCGGCTTTGAGTTAGGCCAATTCGAGCGGGGGGTTTTTATTCTTGACCGGATGCGCGGGCGCTTCAGCTATCCAGCACTCAAAGAAGCGGCGCTCACTTGGGGCGCACATACGCGACCGGCAGCGGTTCTAGCAGAAGATGCCGCCAGCGGCCAGTCATTGATTCAGGACTTACAGCAAAACACCGACCTGCCTGTCGTGCCGGTGAAGGTGGACGGCGACAAGATGGTACGGGCGCACACGATAGTTCCGACGTGGGAATCAAATCGAATCTTCGTGCGCGCGGATGCGCCATGGTTGCAAGAGTTCTTAGACGAGCTGTACACCTTCCCAAAGGGTGCACATGACGATCAATGCGATGTCTTCGTGCAGGGCGTGCGCTGGCTGACGCAGGGCCTACACGAGCCGAGGTGGCTGACCTACTCGACGCAGCAAGCGGCCGACCATATCGCGCGTCAAACCGCCGGACCCGGAGCGCCCGGGCGGGCAGATCATGCCCGGCGTGACGCTCGGCAGCGCGATGACTCCGGGCGAAATTGCCGATTACAAGCGCCGCCACGGCCGCCCAATTCACTGAATAGAGATGGCCCTTCAGCGCTGCGCGACAAACTTATCTTTGGTTTGGATGTTCCGGGGACTCTCGACTTAGAGTCGTTTGATTGAGAGCTTTAAGCACCGCCATTTGTTGCTTGAGGTCACGCATTTCCGCAGCCTGCTTCTGCAATTCGTTCAGCAGCATTGGCGCAAGCTCGTCATAGCGCACACCGTCGATCCTGCCTGCCTGATCCCGTATCACGAGTTCCGGGTACACGTTCGCCACTTCCTCGGCGATGAGACCGTATCGCAGAGCACCTAGCGGATCGCCTTTGAGCTTGAAAGTTACTGGTCGCAACTGCTGCAGCTTTTCGGTGCTCGAAGCCATCGGCGCGATTGCGGTCTTGAAGCGCTCAGAAGACGCCCCCGTCACGCCGAGTTGCCCGTTTGAGTCGATCACAACGGCAAGGCCGCTGACCGTGGTGTTGTTGTAGATGCCAGCAATGTAGGTGTTTTTTTGCAGCGCTGTAGGCACCTGCGTGCCGATGCGTATGACTCCGCTGTCTGCCGCTACACCGTCGGTTGACTCACCCGGATTGGCGATGTCGATGTTGTTACTGCCGGTCGTCAAATTGTATCCCGCCTTATAGCCTTCGCCAGTGTTGTATTCGCCCGTCGTGTTGGAACGGAGCGCGTCGTATCCGGAGGCGGTGTTGAAGCGGCCCGACGTGTTCGCATACAGCGCGTCCGTCCCGGAAGCGGTGTTATCGGCGCCAGTCTTGTTCTTAAAGAGCGCCTGATACCCGGAGGCGGTGTTGTTAGAGCCAGTCGTGTACGAATAGAGCGCGTTGGCGCCAATGCCGGTATTGTTGGAACCAGTGGAATCCCCGGTATTGCAACATGAGTTGTACTGGCCATAGAGCGCCTGGTACCCGACCGCGGTATTGGAGCCGCCGGTCGTGTTGCCATAGAGCGCCCAGTACCCGAAGGCCGTGTTGTAGCTGGCAGTGGTGTTGAAAGTCAGCGCTTGAACCCCGGATGCCGTGTTGTAGCTGCCGGTGGTGTTGACATTTAGCGCCAGAAGCCCGGACGCGGTGTTGTAGCTGCCGGTCGTGTTGAAATCGAGCGCACCGTCCCCGGACGCGGTGTTGTAGCTGCCGGTCGTGTTGTATTTGAGCGCGGCGACTCCGAAGGCGGCGTTGTCGCCGCCGGTCGTGTTGGAATAGAGCGCCTCGAACCCGGAGGCGGTGTTCTCGATGCCGGTCGTATTGGAAGCCAGCGCTAGAAGCCCGGAGGCGGTGTTCCAGAAGCCGGTCGTATTGGAATAGAGCGCCTTGAACCCGGAGGCGGTGTTGTCGTTGCCGGTCGTGTTGGAGTAGAGCGCTTGGTATCCGGAGGCGGTGTTGCAAGCGCCGGTGCTGCCTTGGACATTAGGGTTGGAACAGTCAACAGAAGGGGTAAGGCTGAATAACGCATTAGTACCCATCCCGGTGTTGCCGTATGCGTCGCTCGTGTCGTTCGTAGACGGCACTTGAGCGAAAGCCGTTCCTGCAAGCGCGAGCGCGCCGAGCGCGAGTAACAAAGACTGATAGAGAGTTTTCATGGCGTAAGACCCCTATTCCGTGTTGCCTGATTTTATTGACATAATAGTGTGGCAAGTTCACTTGGCTCACCGTTGGCCGATAGCCGATGTGCTATCGCGTCAATTTAATTCGAAGCTTTTACGCCTTTGCGAGCACGAGTCAACTAACTCAGTGTGCATCGACGCGAAGATCGCGGCGCTGCGACCGGCGCTGAAGCTCAACGGCTAGCGCTTCTCTGCTGGCGCGGTTACAGAGCCGCGCTGTCATATATAGTGCGGCAGGTCGGTGCAGCGTATTTAAGATCGCGACGTACCACTCGTTGACGGCATTAACTTTCCGAATTTGACAACGACGGTGATAACCTGCGGCCCAAACACGCAGGTACCCAGCGGATGGAAACCTTAGTAGCTCAGGAAATAATCTCCCAATACTACGGCAAGCCTGTAACCCGCGCTTTCGTCGCGCTGGAGAAAGAAGCACTCGCGTTAGGCCACGCGACAGGCACTCTAGACACCGGGCAGGAATGGCTTTACGTGGCGTTGCTCAGTGCGGCGGCGCGAATAACAATGACTGACGAGGAACTCCGAGACGATCTAGGTCACACAGCAGCCGACCAGACGAACCTTTCCAGTAGAATTGACGCGGCGCGGGCTCGGTCCGCCGCTGCGCTGGTCGCGCATCATTTGGGCAAAGTCCTGCCGCCACTCGCGCAGCATGGCCTTGTTGATATGAAGGCGTCCCTTGCCGTCCTCGCGCTCGGCCTTGACGACCAGGGGAATCGCGGCCAATGCGACCTCCCGCGCCACGCGCGGACAGACTAAGAAAACCTTTCGCGATGCGGTCTACCGTGCCCAGCTGCGCGGCGGTTCGTCTGCGGAACGCGCTCGGGTCGGTAGCATCGCCCAAGAACTCTCGAAGCCCGGCACTGTTCGTGACCCTGCGCATTCTCGGCTGGAGGAGACGCGAAAAGCGGTCCTCTCTGCGTGGATGAATGTGGCTGCCGGGCTCGATGCTAGAAGAGGTCATTCTCGCGGGTGAAGTCCGCTGGTTCGCGACGCACCTACCGCCTGTACTCACGGACCGGGAGCCATTGGCAACGGATTTCATTCGGTACGTAAAGGATCGAAGATCAGCGCGGACACTGGCAGACGACCGGGTACGCGATCGCACAAACGAAAGAACGCGATGACGCATCGGGGGATATATGGACGCCCGTGCAAGCGCGCCAATGAGGCACCGTTGTTGTTGGAAATCACATTCGCCTTACGCTGCCCTCGCCTCAAAGCGAAGCCCGAGCGCCTTCATCACTTTGAGCACGGTGCCGAGACTCGGATTACCGTCCTTCGAGAGCGCCTTGTACAGGCCCTCCCGCGTGAGCCCTGTTGCCTTCGCCAACTGCATCATTCCCCGCGCCCGCGCGATATCGCCGAGCGCTGCAGCAATGAGAGCTGCATCCTCTGGAGCTTCCTCGAGGCAAGCCTCAAGGTACGCCGCCATATCTTCCTCGGACTTAAGGTAGTCCGCGGTGTCGTAGCGGGAAAACCTCTCTTTGGTCGGTCGTCGTCGTTTCACAGCTATACCTCAACCTTTCCATTGGGCGGCAATTGCCAAGGCGCGCTTGATGTCCGATTTCTGTGTCCTCTTGTCACCGCCGCACAGCAGTACCGCCAGCACCGCGCCGCGCTGCAGGTAGTACACGCGATAGCCCGGCCCGTAGTCCACCCGAATCTCGCAGACGCCAGCTCCGACTGGCCTTACATCACCTGGGTTGCCGAGCGACAACCGGCGGATACGGGCTTCGATCCGTGCCCTTGCGCTGCCATCCGCAAGTCCTGTCAGCCACGCATCAAACTCGCAGATTTCAGGACGCGAACCACCCGAACATTGTAAACCATAGTTTACGCTCTGTAAACTATGGTTTACGCTTAGCAACCGAAAGTACAAACAGGTATTGGAGACCGCAGCATGCCCGTCGACAAACAGCAGTTCCAACTGCCTCTTACGGTGACGAAATGCCGGCCGCGAAAGCTCAGAGCACCTCAGTCCGAACCGCGGGAGAATCCGCGACGCGATCCCGTAGCTGGGATTGACCAAGTGCTCAGCACGCGCGACGTGGAGCGGATCATCGGACGCCACCGCTGCACCATCTATCGCTGGGTATGTGCGGGTACCAGAGAAGCGCGCCGGCAATGGCCGGGGCTGGCTTCGATCGGACGTTGAGCGCTGGTTGTACGGAAGCTCGCAGAGCACAGATCTTCCCGATCGCGTCGGCGGTGGACGATGCCCCGGTTCACGGTGTCCATGAGGGTGTCCACACGCTCTTTCTGAGAAGTTCTAAAAGACTGGTCGGAACGCCGAGATTTGAACTCGGGACCCCTTGCACCCCATGCAGTCCCGGCGCATATTACCGTCTCAATTCGCATGATTTCATTCTTGCATATTTGCCGTAAATATCAGCGCTATCAAGCCTTTCGTGTCCCTGCATTCCATTCCACGTCATTTCAGGTAAAGTGGACACAAAGCGGACACAAACGGGCATTTTATGGCTCAACATCGACGTCCCACTGCTACCGGAAACTCATCAAAACGGCTTGTCGCCACTCGTGCGGCGGGCCTGCCGCCAGGCACCTTCACTGATGCCGGGCAGACCGGCCTGCAGCTGCGTGTGCGACGCCGGCGCGACGGATTCTCGCGGACCTGGCTCCTGCGGTTCAAGTTCCGCGGAGAGGAAACGCGCATCCTGATCGGCCACTTTCCGGAAACCAGCCTCGAGGCTGCTCGCGGCCTGGCCCGCCACTACCGAGAGCTCGCGAGCCAGGGGATCGATCCTCGGCGGGCGCGGCCGCGACGCACCGAGCGGCCATCGCCCGTACCGATCTCATCGGCGCCCGCCAAGCCCGGCGATAAGCACACGATCGAATTCCTGGCCAGCGAGTTTATGGAGCGCTACGTCAAACCACGCCGGAAGCTCCCGCAGTACGCGCAGGCAATTCTCGATCTCGATGTGTTGCCGCGGTGGAAAGGCCGCGACGCACGGACGATCGCGCCGGGAGAGGTTATCGAGCTCCTCGATGGCATCGTCGATCGCGGCTCAAAGGTCATGGCGAATCGCACGGCCGGCCTCCTCTCGCAGATGTTCCGATTCGGGATCCATCGACGCATTGTCGAGAGCACGCCCGTGCAACTGTTGTTTCGGCCTGGCGGCCAAGAGAAGCCTCGGCAGCGGACGCTGACTGACGAGGAGCTGAAAGCCTTCCTCGCCGACCCGAAGGATGCCACGCGGTACGAGCGGCTCGCGCACGTCATCACGCTTCTACTGCTGACCGGGCAGCGACGCGGCGAACTCGCCCTCGCCCGCTGGTCGGAGATCGATATCGCTGCGAAGTCCTGGACGATACCTGACGAAAATGCAAAAGCCGGGCGCGGCCACGTTGTGCCGCTCAGCGATTGGGCGGCAAGAGAATTTGAAGCGCTGAAGCGTCTCGCGGATCGTTCGAAGTGGGTGCTGCCCGACGCGGCGGGCGAGGATCATCTGGATCCGAAGCTGCTGACCCGCGGCATAGCGAAGTGCCAGGAGCGATTCATCGAGCGCGGCATCGGCGCGTGGACGCTCCACGATCTGCGCCGAACGTGTCGCACGGGTCTCGCGAAACTTGGAATCACACCGCACATTGCAGAACGGGTCCTCAACCATGCGCAAGAGAAAATCCCTGGCACGTACGACGTGCATCAGTATTTGGATGAAAAGCGCCTGGCGCTCGACAAGTGGGCGACGCACCTCGCAGCGCTCCGAGTGAAACAAGAAAAGCCGAGCTCACGCGCTGCGCGCCCGTCTCAATAATTGGCGTCTCGCTGACAGAATTTCGAGTTCAATTTCGGAATTCTCACACTGCTACGCACGTGCTTTTTTGGTCGTTATTGCCGCTCAGTGCGGCGTAAGTCGGCGCGGCGAAACGCGCCAGACCTATAAAACACGCTGTTTCAGACGTTTGTATGTTGGGTGAATCACCCAACATACAAGCTGCCGAGCGAGTATTTGTGTCGACCGCGGCGCATTCGTGCGCTAGTCTCGCCCCGTTTCGTCATCTTCCAAAACTCACTCCATTCAACTTTCCAGGGAAAGAACGCCGTTATGGTCAGCAAACGCAAAGTGAAAAAATCGGTGGCGCGGCGGACTCCAACTGTCCCGCAGCGTTTCGCACCAAGCGCCGCGCGGGCCGTGCTTTGGCCGCGCGACGTGAGAGCGCGATACGGAATATCTCCCGCAACGCTTTGGCGCTGGGAGAACGGCGGGCGCCTGCCGGCAAGGGATGTTGCAGTCGGCGATCGCACTGGCTGGCTTGTCTCAACAATTCTTGCTAACGAAACTCCAGCGCCGGCGACGACAGCGAGACCCGAATTTCGCGTGTGAGACGCTGCCCTGGGCGATGGAGCTGATTCTGGTGGCATTCCGACAGGCGCGTCGCAGATGACTCAAAAAATTCCCAAACCTCCCAAACTTCCTTGGATGCCGGTGTATCCGGCCGACTACTTTGTTGAGACTGGCGACATGACGCTGGCAGAGCGCGGGGCGTTCATGGACCTGCTTTGCCATGAATGGATTCGCGACGCTCCGCTCCCGCTTGACGAGTCGCGGCTCGCGCAACTGGCGCGGTGCTCCCCGAAGGAGTTCCGCGAGGTTTGGCCATACATTGCTCGGCTACTTCGTAAGACTGAAGAGGGCTACATCTCCGAAGCCCTCGAGGAGCGGCGGCGCGAGGCGCTCGTCCTAAAGGCGGCGTCGAAGCAAAGGGCCATAGAAGCAGCGGAGGCGCGCTGGGGAAAGCCCAATTTAGAGGCTCGAGGCGATGCTCAGAGCAATGCTCCAAGCAATGCCCCAAGCATTGCTCCAAGCAATGCTCCAAGCAATGCCCCAAGCATTGCTCCCAGCATTGCCGCTGCAGTGCCTGGAGCATTGCTTGAGCAATGCCCTCCACCTCCACCTCTACCTGCAACTCAAACAGTTAACTCTAACTGCGATAAAAATCGCCTTGGAAGAGACGAACAGGATCCAGCACAGACTCTTGCGCCGTCGCCGGCGGCGATCGATCGAGCGATGGAGACCCGCGACGACATTCTGCCCGAGGATCTCGTAGCTGGCTTCGTAGCATGGAAGCTCGGCAAGAAGGGTCCTTTCCGCAACATCGAACGCTCGTTCGCCACCTATGCGGCGAAGCACGAGTCCACTGACGAGGAGCGTAAGCGAGCAATGCAGCGCAACCGCGAGAATTCTCGCCAGGTTGCGCAAGCTCTCAGAGCGCGCGGCCTTCCGATCCCCGACAAGCGGGCGCCAGGATCGCGGCAATCATGAACGCGCCCGCCACCGCTGTTGCCCGCGCCCGCGAATCGCTGCTGGACACGATCGAGTCGCACCGCGCCGAGCTCGCGTCGTATCTGCCGCCTGGCGCGGATCTGAATCGGTTCATCGCGACGTTGCGGCAGATGATTTTCGATGTGCCCGGACTTCTCGAGTGCTCCGTACCCAGCGTGCTGAGCGCTGCGCGCGCGGCCGCACAGAGCGGCTTGCCGATCGACGGTAGGTTTTCGTCGCTGATCGTTCGAAAGCCGAAGAACGGACCACCGATTGCCATTTGGGATCCGAGCTTTCGCGGCATGATCTGGCTCGCGCTCGAAAGTGGTTTTGTGTTGGACGTGCAAAGCGGCGTCGTGCGCGAGTCAGATTTTTTCGAGTTCGACCAGGGCTCAGAGCCGCGCCTGGTGCACCGCTGCTCGCTACTTCCGAAACAGGGCGAGGTCATCGCGGCCTACGCGACGGCGAAGCTGCGCGCGGGCGGCACGATGATTGAGATCCTCACGCGGTCGGACATTGCTCGCATCCGTGCCATGTCGCCGGCGGGCGATCGCGGGCCGTGGGGAAGTTGGGCCGATATGATGTCGCGCAAGTCTGCTGTGCGCCGGCTACTCAAACGGTTGCCCGCGGGCACAGTGCGAAATGTTGAGCCCGCATTGCCGTCAAATTTGACAGCGCCGGCGCCGGCGATTCAGCCAGCCGCGCCGGCGATCGCACACGGCGCCGGCGAGGCCTCGACGGTCACGCCTGAGGACGCATTTCGTCTCGAGTGCCGCGCGCTCGAGCAGCTCGCCGACGCCAATTCGGTTGCAGCGCTGCAGGCGGCTTGGACTCAAACGCGGAGCGAGTACTCGCAGGCGGGCGCGGATATTCCGGTCAAGGTCGAAGCCGCGTTTCACGACCGGCGCGAAGCGCTGGCGCAATTGGAGCAGCGATGACTCTTCAGCCAACGACGAAACGCCCGCTAGCGAACTTTCGACTCTGCGACGTTTGCCTGGCGAATCTCGAGACGCAGCGGACTGCTGCGGGCGAGCTCGGCTGTGCTGTTTGGTTCTGCCCGCACGTGAGCACGCACGGCACTTGGCTCATGGGTGAGCTGGCGTACCGGGTTTGCGCGTCCGTCCAGGAGGCGCATGCAATCAATCAGGAGCTGAGCTCATTCCAGCAACAGGCCAAATCGGTCGCGGCGCATATCCAATCTCCAATGACGAAACGCCCGCTAGCGGGATACCAACTTTGCGGTGAATGCCTCGCGGATCTCGAGGCGCAGCGGACCGCGATGGGTGAGTTCGGCTGTGCTGTCCGTTTCTGCCCGCACGCGAGCACGCACGGCATTTGGCTCATGGGTGAGCTCTCGTACAAAGTTTGCGCGTCGCTCGAGGACGCGGATGCGATCAACGAAGGTCTGAGCACATTCCTCGCACAGACCAAAGCGTTTGGGGAGCGGATCCGATTGCACCAATCTGGCGGCAAGCTGCAATGACGCCGGCGGGCGGCGGAACGCGGGCGCCCCGCGAAGCCTTTTCGCTCTGACTGGCGGCAAACTGTGCAGGGTGTCGGTCGACGCCAGGCGAGTGCTGAAGGAGGTTCAGCACCTGCCGATTACCGGCGGCACACCAAACGGTGCGGCCGTCGGTCGCCGGCCGCGCGCCTGCAGGGATTGCTCCAAAAGCAAAAGGTACTTGGTCAGCCGGTCAACGCTGCGGGTGCCGGCGGCCGCCGTGCTCCGTTAGTGACTCCCGCCGAATCCGGGTTACCACTTTGGGGTTACCACCTGGCAGCGACCAGGCATGACCGGCCCTCGACCCGGCCACCGCCTACCCTCGACCGGGTCAACACGCACCCGCTGCCACCGCATCGCGACGCGTGCCAGAGGGGCGCGCGATCGCAAATTGGCGAATACCTGGGTCGCGGGTCGCGAAAACGCGGTGGCCAAGGGCCTCTAATGCGGCCGATTTTCTGCGCCTGACAGCTCAGAGGCGAAACCGGCAGCTCTGCAGTGCCGGCGTCGCCGGCGGCAGTTCAGACGCGAACCGTCGCGATCCTGGCGGCATTTGCTATGATCCTCGCCGCGTTAGAGTCCTCCACGCACGCCGCCTGACGCTTCGCGCTCACGGAAGATTCGGAGGACCGAGGCGGTCAGACGGCCGACTGGCATATACGCAGGGACCCGCGCACAGGCGCGGGCAAAGGCGATGTGCAGCGGCCGTTTGAGTTTGGCCGCCCGGCGAGTGGACATGACGCGACCCACGCGAGCGCAGCTTCGGCACCGGACCGTTGCCGTTCGGCTTGAACCCACCGATGACGACGCCGACCTTGACGGGGCCGACGAGGAGTCGCGTAGTTTTCCCGCGGTCATTGCCAGCGACACGCCCATCGACCGGGGCGACTATCACGAGATCCTGTCTCACGAACCCGGTGCGATCGATCTGACGCGCGCGCCGCTTCCCCTTCTCGAATCGCACAACGACCAGGTGGTGAACATCGGCCTGGTCGATGGCCTGCATGTGGATAACGGAAAACTCCGCGCCACGGTGCACTTTGGTTCCAGCGGCCGCGGCCGGGAGCTCGCCCAAGACGTGCGCGATCGCATCGTGCGCAGCTTGTCCGTGGGTTACTCGATCCACAAACACGAGTGGGACGCTGAAGGCAAGACATTGACCGCGAACCTATGGGAGCCGCACGAGGTTTCCGCGGTCGCAATTCCCGCCGACACCTCGGCGGGCTTTTACCGAAATGGGAGAAACACGATGACTGGCGAAGGAGATCGCGGCGCCTCGGACGGCAGCCGAAGTCAACGCAGAGCAGAACGAGCGGCCGAAGGTGCCGAGCGAGCAGCGGAAGTGCTGGAGCGGGAGCGGTCAGCTCAAATCGCGGCGCTCGCGCAGCGTCACGGTGTCACGGACCGTCTCGCGGGCTGGCTTGCCGCGGGCACACCGGTGCAGCGCGTGCACGAGGAAATTCTGGAGGCGCGCGCGTCGCGTAGTTTCCGCCTGCCAAGCGCCGAGCAGCTCGACGACACCGCGCGCCGCGGGGAGCGCAGCCGATCCTGCGCGCACGCGGATGATCCGATCCCGCTCGAGGAGCTGCGCAACTACTCCCTGCTGCGCGCGATCCGCTCGCAAGTCATGGGCGGCGAGGATCGTCGTGCGGTGCGCGAGGCGGGCTTTGAGCTTGAATGCTCGCGCGCGCTTGCCGATCGCAGCGACCGCGCACCCAAGGGACTGCTCGTTCCGGACGAAATCATATTTGGCGTCCGCGGCCGCGCGCTTTCGAACCGCGCCCTGTCAACCGGCACGCTCGGCGGCGGCGGCGACCTGGTGGCAACCGACCTCCTGGCGGGCGAGTTCATCGAGACGCTCAACAATCAGCCGCAAGTCGTCGCGCTCGGCGCGCGCCGCCTGCAAGGCCTTGTTGGGAACGCGGCCATCCCTCGTCTCACGGCCGGAAGCGCCGTCACTTGGATCGGTGAGGGCGGTGACTATGGCGACACGCAGCCTGTGTTCGATCAGCCGCAGCTCACGCCGCACGACTTGAGCGCGCGTGTCGACATCTCGCGCCGATTGATGCTGCAGTCGACACCCACAGCCGATGAAATCGTGCGTTCGGATCTCGCGCTGCGAATCGGCATCGGCATGGACCTGGCGGCGATCAAAGGTTCTGGCTCAAGCAATCAGCCGGTCGGCATCCTGAACACGTCGGGCATTGGCTCCGTGGCGCTCGGCGCAAACGGCGCGGCGCCGAGCTGGAACGCGGTGACCGAAGTGATCCAGACCATCGCCGCGGCGAATGGGTTGCGCGGATTTCCCGGGTTTCTCGTGAACGGGCAATCCATGGGCACGCTCATGCGCACACCGATGGAGCCTGGCTTTCCGCGATTCATCTGGGAAGCGGCCGCGCCAGGCGCGCGTCCGGACGAAGGCACAATCGGCGGCTACAGAGCGCTCGTGTCAAACAACATGCCGAGCAATCTAACGAAAGGCAGCGGCACGAATTTGAGTGCGCTCATCTTCGGCAACTGGCGAGATTTGATCATCGGCGAATGGCGCGGGATTGACATTCTCGTGGACCCCTACTCGCAGAGCTCGACCGGCACCCTGCGCATAACTGCGATACAAACCTGCGACATTTTGGTTCGCCACGCCGCGAGCTTCTGCGCGATCTTGGATGCAGTGACGACCTAACGATTCGACGAGGCTCGGGTAGCTGGCGCAGGCATGCGTCTCCTGGTTTGACGGCGGCCGCCCGGGCCTCGATCGATGTCAGGACCGCGCGATCATAAGTGCGAGCGCTCGGAAGAGGCGATTGCCGTACTGTCGAAGAGTGCGCCATCGCCATCATTAAAGTTCCGGAATTGCCTCCACATCGCCACTTGGGTACGTCCACCAATAGAGCCGATGTAGACCCTTTGATGGTCGAAGCCCAGATCGACGTTGCCAACCCACGCGCTGCGAAACAAAGACGTCCTGACCTTGAAAAAGGTGACGCACACGTTGCGGTGTGAGCCCGAGCGCATGGCAGCGAGCGAGCTAGAGTCCCCCGTAGCGAGCCCCGAATTTTTCCACATCCGAACCATCTGCTCCTCAGACGCATCGAACATCAGCCAAAGCACATGTGGATTGATACTTGGCGTGAATTTTCCAAGGGGGTTTACGCAGCCCCACGCGCCTGGAAAGGACGCGATAGCGAGCTCGATCTCAGAGAGATCTCGTCGGTTCGGAAGAAGGGTACGCAGCGCCATGTGCTCCCTCCTCACCTCTTGGGCAACTTGGAATGCATCAAACAAATTCTCTCAGCAATTTTCTGGCCCGTGCCATTTCGGATTCGTCGCATCGTATGTTCGAGCGCATCAAATAGTGGCCCGTGTTGATCGACCTTGGGCCCGTATCTCACCATGGCGCTTTTTACCCACTGCAGGTCCCCCTTCGAGTCATTGGGCACATCGTCAGCCCTGAGCACTCTGAGGTGGCGGTACGTTCTGCGAAGGCGTGACCGAACATCGCCCCTGCCTGTCGCGAGGATGCGTGCCGCTTGCTGCAGCTTTTCACGCGCGTATTTGTACCGATCGGTGCTAGCCATCACCGGATCCCGGGCGTGATGGGGCGGCATCTTTAGGCGTCGCTGCGATGAATGGCCGTTTCGGGTATCGCTTGCGCATGACGGCTTCGAATATGGAACGCAATGTCTGCAGGTCGACAATGTCTTCGGCTATGCCCTCCTTCAGCCACTCCGTCAGCTCCTGGAGGCGTTTTTCGATTAATTTGAGTCCTGTCGTCTCCGACGCACCAGCACCGCCCACCGCGAATGCAACATTGATACGATGCTCTTCATACTGCTGCCAAATTTGATTTCGCCGGCCGAGCTGACTAAGTATCGCGTCGTAACCTGTCGCAGCGGTATAGGCTTTGTTTAGCAACTGCGGAGCTGGGCTTGCGCGTTCGCTGCCATCTACCAGGAACCCGTAGTCCTTAATTGCGAAGCCGGGCCCGCGCTCCGGCGCGCCATCCATCATGCCGATTTCATGCCATTGCCGTGCGCGACCGTGCTCCGTTTCAAAGTCAGTAAAAAGCTGAGCCTGGAAATTCTCCAAGGTTTGGAGCATATGCACCAACATGAAGTGCAAGACGTGGCACTGGCCAAGTTCATGAGCAATGCGCTCGTTCTTTCTGCGGCGCCGCTCGAGCAAAAAAGCTATGTAGGCACCGGCTGCCGCACCAAAAACTGCCGGCCAGAACGCATTCCATAGTTGAGCGTTGTGCGCGATGCTGTGAAGCCATTGTCCGCCGGCCGACCATGCGGATTCGACCCACCGAAAGCAGCTGGCCATCTATGCGCGCCTACCGCTGCGCTTTGTGACACTGTGACCCGTGTGCTTCAGGACCCGGATGCAAAGTTTGATGAAATCCTCGGGTGAGAGGTCCCCTTTCGCATCATTGGTCCGCCAGGCGCAGATTCGGAAAGCGGCTTCGGTGTCGCCGGCACGAACGTGATCGACCGTTGGCAGAAGCGCAAAGCCGGCTTTGTGCACATGGCGTCCGGCTTTCGCGTCCTCATTGCGAAACTTGCTCAATAGGTGCCAATCGAGCTTTTCGCCGGTGTACACGTCGAAACCCTCTGACGCGAGTACGGCGCCGTGGATCGCTTCCTTGAGCTGGCTCCGCGAAACCGTGCGCCCGCGGTTCCGGTCCCGCCTGCAGTGCGCCGCAGCTTTCCGGCTGAGCCAGCGCTCATACGCATCCGCGGTGACGTGGCCCTCGAGGAAACCGGGCATCGTGTGCTTTCGCGGCATGTCCCGTTGCCGGCGCTCGAGCGACGCCTGGCGCTCCTTGTTCCTTTCGTTTTGGTACGCCGCGGGGCGGCGATCTTCAGCTCAATTGAACCCAGCTGTGCCGCGAAGAAAAGTTCGATCCAAAGGTGGACACAGAAGCGGACACAGTCGGTTAGCCAAACGCTTGTAAGTCCTTATCGGAACGGAGGGATTTGAACCCTCGACCCCTTGCACCCCATGCAAGTGCGCTACCAGACTGCGCCACGTTCCGACCCCAGCCCGATGATATCACCGCCGCGCGGATCGAGAAGGCCGCAGGGCACGAACGGCTGAGAGGATGCGGCGGACTATTGAGAACAGCAACACGCCGCGAGTTACCCACATGAATGGACGTGCGCGGCGGAACATGGCGAATCCAAGCCCCCCCGCGCTGATCAGAAGCGAGGGGGAGATGAAACCGCGCAGGGTGGCGAAGACTCGATCAACGCCGCCGATGCGCGTCTCAAGCTTACCGAACCCTTGGCTCATATCAGCGCGCAGCCGCTCGCAGCGCAATTTCAGCATGCGGCGCCGCGCCTCAAGCTCGCCCAGGCTATCGCTCATCGCCGGCGCTCGAGCTGCGCGCTGTCACGCTTGAGTTCTTCGAGGCTGGCCGCCAAGAAGCGCGGCTTGTGCTTCACTTGCGCCTGCGCCAAGAATGCCGTTACGAAAGCGCTGACCATGAACGCGCCCGTGATCAGGGCCGCCACCAGGACACGGTGCTCGTCCCAGAAAATGATGAGCACCGTGATAGCGAGCATGAGGACGGAGAGCCCCGCGAACAACAGGGCCAGCATTATCCAGATGAAAATGATGAAGCGGCGCTGAAGTTCTTCTTCAAACTCGGTTGCGAAAAGCTCAATACGCGCATGCACCAGCGCGACGATCGTCGCGCCGATCTGACGAATCAAGGCGAGAAGTCCGAGGGGACGTCCGGCTCCCGACGCGGGCTCCTCGGGACCCATCGCGCTTATCGACGGCCGGCGAGGAGCCCGATGAGGAAGGCGACGCCAGCGGCTATTCCAAGCGCCTGCCAAGGGTTCTCATGTACATAGTCGTCCGCGTCTCCAAGAGCTTCGCGGGCCCGGCGCGTGAGTTCATCCTGCGCCGCTGCCAGACGGTCGCGCACGGCGCGAACGGTTTCTTCGGCCCGGGCGCGCACTTGTTGCACGCGCTCGCCGGCCTGTCCAGCCGTTGCACTCAACAGCGCCTCGGCATCCTCGAGCACCGTTTGCAGATCGTCCATCAACTGCTCGGCGGAGGCCTGCGTTAATTCTGAAGCACTTACTTTGCGTTTCCTGGCCATCATGTACTCCTAAAAGTTTCCCCGGGTTAACGCCTCAGAACCTTCAGAAGTTCCTCAAGTTCGAGCCGCAGTTGCTTCACGATCTGCTGACTTTGACTGACATCGGTGCGCGCTTCCTCGCCTGTCAGCTTGTTGCGAGCCCCGCCAATCGTGAAGCCCTGATCATATAGGAGACTGCGGATCTGCCGGATAATAATGACGTCCTGGCGCTGGTAATAACGTCGATTGCCGCGCCGCTTGACTGGTTTTAGCTGCGGAAATTCCTGCTCCCAGTAGCGCAGCACGTGCGGCTTGACTCCGCACAGATCGCTGACCTCGCCAATGGTGAAGTAGCGCTTGCCAGGAATCGGCGGCAGCTGATTGTTATTCTTTGGCTCCAACATACGCTTCAACTCGTGCCTTGAGCTTTTGCCCCGGGCGGAAAGTGACGACGCGGCGCGCGCTGATCGGAATCTCTTCACCGGTCTTGGGATTGCGTCCTGGACGCTGGTTCTTATCGCGCAGATCAAAGTTGCCAAAACCCGATAATTTCACCTGCTCGCCGTTTGATAGCGCAGCGCGCACTTCCTCAAAGAACAGGTCGACAAGCTCACGGGCCTCGCGCTTATTCAAACCGAGTTGGTTGAAAAGAGCCTCTGCCATTTCCGCTTTAGTGAGAGCCATGCCCTATTCTCTTATTTTTGCGTTCAAGCTCGCGCGCAAGCCGGCGACGATTGATGCGACATTCTGGTCGACATCCTCGTCTGTTAGAGTGCGGTAAAAATCCTGAAATATCAAGCCTAAAGCGATACTTTTTGTACCTGTTTCTAGACCGGGGCCGCGGTAGACGTCAAAAACACGGCATTGGCGCAGAAGGCGGGATGACGACAAGATTACACGCTCGCGCAGAGCACTTAAAGACACGTTCTCATCAACCACAACCGCAACGTCGCGGCGAACCATCGGGAAGCGCGAAACGTCTGCATAGGGCTCTGGCGACAGCCGCAGTGCGTCATAAAAGCTCAGCTCGAAGAGAATCGGAGGATATGTAAAGTCGAGCTCCCGGGCGATGTCCGGGTGCAGCTCGCCGATCCACCCGACGGGACGCCCCTGGCGCAGCACGCGGGCTGACCTGCCGGAGTTGAGGCAGGACAGGCAGGCCGTCTCGAACGCGAACTCAGCCTCCGCGCCGGTCGCGGCGAGCAAGCTTTCCAAATCGCCCTTTAGGTCGAAGAAATCGACCGCCACGCGCGCCACACCCCACTGCTCCGGCAGACGGGTGCCGCAGGCGATGGCTGCGAGCGTATCGATCTCGGAGGCAACGTTGTCGGTGACCGCGAAGCACACACCGCGCTCAAGGAGCCGAATGCGATCCTGCTGGCGCCGCTGATTCTCGGCCGCGGCGCGCAGCAAGCCCGGCCATAACGACACGCGCATGACCGACAGGTCGCTCGCAATCGGATTGGTGAGCGCCAGGCTGGCACGCTCCGGAAACAGTCGCTGCTGCAAGCGTGGATCCACAAAAGCATAGGTTATGGCCTCGTGGTACCCGCGCGCGCTCATGAATTCAAGAACCCGGGCTTCCGGCGGGCAGGCGCGCGGCATCTGCGGAAAGTGCTGCGCCACCTCGTCCTCGTGCTCGGCAATAGTGCCGAAGCCGACCATGCGCGCAACCTCCTCGATCAGGTCCGCTTCGATCGTAATGTCAAACCGATGCGTCGGCGGAGTCACGCGCCACCCCGTCGGAACATCCTGCACCTTCATCTGCAAGGCGCCGAGAGCGCTCTTGACCCGCTCGGGCGCGATCGACGCCCCGAGCAGCCGCGCAAGCTGCGTGCGGCGCAAGTCAACGGCAGCGCGCTGCGGCTGGTGCACGCGCGATTCAACCGCGGTGACTGGGCCTGCCCTGCCACCTGTGATCTCGATAAGAAGGACACTCGCGCGCTCCATCGCACGCGCCGGCAGAGCCGGGTCCACGCCGCGCTCGTAATGCTGGCTGGCGTCCGTTTGCAGGCCGAGTCGGCGCGCGCGCCCCTGGATCGCGGCGGGCGCAAAAAATGCCACCTCCAGAAATACATCGCGGGTTCCGGCGGCGACGGCGGTGCGTGCGCCACCCATGATGCCGGCGAGCCCCACGGCGGCCTCACGGTCGGCGATGACGAGCATATCATCGCTGAGATCCACGGTGCGCGCGTCGAGCAGCTGCAAGCGCTCTGCGGGGAGAGCGTTACGGACACGGATCTCGCCGCGCAAGCTCGACAGATCATAGGCATGCATGGGCTGGCCGAGTTCCAGGAGCACGTAATTGGTGACGTCGACGATCGGGCTGACGCTGCGCACATCCGCGCTTTGCAGCCGCTCGCTCATCCACCCCGGCGTGGTCGCCTGATTGTTGACACCACGAATCACTCGGCCGAGAAAGGTTGGACAGGCTGCAGGCACGTCGACCTGCACAGGCCAGGTATCCGTCACCTGCTCGTCCACCGAGCGGCGCGCAGGACCCGTGAGCGGCTTCCCTACCAGTGCCGAAACCTCCCGAGCGAGTCCTAGTACCGACATCGCATCGCCGCGATTGGGCGTAACGTTGAGCTCGAGGACGGGATACTGGCCGCTTGCGATGATGCCTTCGAGCTCGAAGCCGGCCATCGTCAAGCGTGCGCCGAGCTCGCTCGCGTCCCACGCCACGTCGACCCACTCTTTGAGCCAGGGGTAAGAGAGCTTCATCGGCTCAGAAAGCCCGGAACTGGCGCAGGAAGCGCAGATCGTTTTCGAAGAAGAGCCGCAAATCATTCACGCCATAACGCAGCATCGCCAGACGGTCGATGCCGGCGCCGAAGGCGTACCCTGTGTAGCGCTCGGGATCAACGCCGCTCGCCTGCAGCACGTTGGGGTGCACCATCCCGCAGCCGGAGATTTCGAGCCAGCCGCTGTGTTTGCAGGTGCGACAGCCTGCGCCTGCGCAGAAGACGCATGACATGTCGACTTCGGCAGAGGGCTCGGTAAAGGGGAAATACGAGGGGCGCAGGCGCATCGCCAGATCGCGCTCAAAAAAAGCCGCAAGAAACCCGTGCAAGCAGGCCTTCATGTTCGCGAAGCTCACGTTTTCGCCCACGACCAACCCTTCGAGCTGGTGAAACATCGGCGAGTGGGTGAGATCGTGATCGCAGCGATACACGCGCCCCGGCGCAATCACTGCCAGCGGCGCGCCGTGGGCGAGCATGGCGCGTATCTGCACGGGGGAAGTGTGCGTTCGGAGCAAACGCCCGTCGGGAAAATAAAAGGTGTCGTGCAGGGCGCGTGCCGGATGATTCTCGGGGATGTTGAGCGCCCCGAAGTTGTGAAAGTCATCCTCAATCTCCGGGCCCACCGCGAGATCAAAACCTGCACGGGCAAAGAGCGCCTCAATCCGCAGCCGCGCCTGGGTCACCGGATGCAGTCCGCCGCGTTCCTCGCCACGGCCCGGCAGTGTCACATCGAGGCGGCCGGCGATGAGTTCCTGATCGACGTGGCGGCGTTCAAGTTCGCCGCGGCGCGCATCGAGAGCCGCCTGCACACGCTCTTTCGCGGCGTTGATGTCTTGGCCCGCCGCGCGTCGCTCGGCAGCAGGCAGCGCCCCCACGGATTTGAGTGCCGCGGTGAGCTCGCCCTTTTTGCCAAGCCAGCGTACCCGCACCGCATCGAGTGTCCCGAGGTCGGCGCTCGCAGCAATCGCAGCGAGCGCGCGCCTGACCAGATCCGCAGCATCGTTCACGGCGGCGCCGCCTGATCAGCTGATGCCGAGCGCCGTCTTCGCCTGCTGCGCGATGGCGCCGAAGGCTGCCGTGTCGGCCACGGCGAGCTCGGCCAGGATCTTGCGGTCGATCGACAGCCCCGCCTTCTCGAGGCCATTGATCAGGCGGCTGTAGGATAGGCCGTAGCTGCGCGCCGCAGCGTTGATGCGCGCAATCCAGATGGCGCGGAATTCGCGTTTCTTCGCGCGCCGGTCGCGGTAGGCATACTGTCCGGCCTTGATGACGGCCTGCTTGGCCGCACGATAAATCTTGCGCCGGGCGTTGTAGTAGCCCTTCGCCTTACCCAGTACCTTTTTGTGACGGGCATGCGCCGTCACGCCACGTTTGACTCGTGCCATGGATCTCTCCCACTAAATTAATTGGAATAAGGCAGCAGCTGCTTCAAGCGACCGACGTCGGAGTCGTGCACGAGACTGCTGCCTCCGGAGCGTAGCTGGCGTTTGCGCTTCGGATCCTTGTGGCCGAGGTTGTGGCGGCGATGGGCCGAGTACCGTTTGAAGCCTTTCGCCGTCTTGCGAAAACGCTTGGCCGCGGCCCGGTTGGTTTTCAACTTGGGCATCGATCTCTCCTAATATAGCTTCCGGTCGCAGAAGCAACGAGTGCTTCGCTACGGGCGAGCGGGGACGGCCCCGCTACTTCTTTTTCGGTGCGAATATCATGACCATCTGCTTGCCCTCCATCAGGGGGTTCTGCTCGACGACGCCTGCGCTGGCGAGGTCGATCACCACCCGATCGAGAAGCTTGCGGCCGATATCCTGATGCACCATCTCGCGGCCGCGGAAACGCAGTGTAACCTTGGCCTTGTCACCCTCGGTCAGGAAGCGAATCAGATTTCGCAGCTTGATCTGGTAGTCCGCCTCACCCGTACCGGGACGAAACTTAACTTCCTTAACCTGTATGTGCTTCTGCTTGCGCTTCGCCGAATGGGCCTTCTTGTTCTGCTCGAACAGGAATTTGCCGTAGTCCATGATGCGTACAACCGGCGGTTCAGCGGTCGGCGACACCTCGACGAGATCAAGCTCCGCTTGATTGGCCATTTGGAGTGCGTCGTACCGGGACATGACTCCGGCCTGCGCTCCGTCCGCTGCGATCACGCGCAATTGCGATGCCGTGATCTCCTCATTGCGCCGGATGCGCTTCGTTGCAATTGCGATGCGTTACTCCTCCCACGTTCGGCGCCCGCGGCTTTCGAGCTCGACGCGAAGCCGCTCCAGGAACGCCTCCGCCGACATCGTGCCCAAGTCCTTGCCGCTTCTAGTGCGCACAGACAACAGATTAGCGGCGACCTCCTTGTCACCCGCGACCAATAAAAAAGGAACACGCTGCAGCGTGTGTTCGCGAATCTTAAAGCCGACCTTCTCGTTGCGCAAGTCGGTTTCAACGCGAACCCCCTGATTTTTCAGTGTTTCCGCGACTTTAAGCGCGTATTCATCCTGGCGCTCGGTAATGGTCAGTACCACCGCCTGCACCGGCGCGAGCCACGCCGGCAATCGTCCCGCGTGATGCTCGAGGAGGATGGCGAAGAAGCGCTCCAGTGAGCCGAAGATGGCTCGATGCAGCATCACGGGAGTGCGCTTGTGGCTGCGCTCATCGATGTAATGCGCACCCAGCCGGCCGGGCATATTCAAGTCGACCTGCAGCGTTCCGCACTGCCAGTCGCGGCCGATGGCATCCCTCAGGACGAACTCGAGTTTCGGGCCGTAAAAGGCCCCTTCACCCGGATTCAGCGTGTACTCGATGCCGGCCGCCAGTGACGCCGCCTTCAGGGCCTCCTCGGCCCGGTCCCAGACGTCCTCTGCGCCCACGCGCTGCGGTGGACGGTCGGCAAATTTGATCTTCACCTCGTCGAACCCGAAGTCGCGGTAGATGTCGAGGAGCAGCCGCGTGATGGCCACGGATTCAGAGACGATCTGCTCCTCGGTCACGAAGACGTGGGCATCGTCCTGCGTGAAGGCGCGCACGCGCATGAGGCCGTGCAGAGCGCCCGAAGGCTCGTAGCGGTGTACCTTGCCAAATTCGGCAAGCCGGAGCGGCAGCTCGCGATAGCTGCGCAGGCCGTGGTTGAAAATCTGAACGTGGCCCGGGCAGTTCATAGGCTTGATCGCGTAGACGCGCTCATCCGGAGTCCGGGTGAGATACATGCTCTCGCCGAATTTCTCCAGATGACCCGACTGGCGCCACAGGCTCACATCCATGAGTTCGGGCGCACTCACCTCCTCGTAACCCGCAGCGCGCTGGCGCTCGCGCATGTAATCGATCAGGGTCTGAAAGACGAGCCAGCCTTTGGGGTGCCAGAAGACCGCTCCCGGCGCCTCTTCCTGGAGATGAAAGAGATCCAGCTCGCGCCCGATACGGCGGTGATCGCGCTTTTCCGCCTCCTCGAGCCGGTGCAGGTATTCATCGAGCTGTTTCTTGTCGGCCCATGCGGTCCCATAGATCCGCTGCAGCATCGGATTGCGAGAATCGCCCCGCCAGTAAGCGCCCGCGATCTTCGTGAGCTTGAACGCCTTGAGCTTGCCCGTGGAGGGTACGTGCGGGCCACGGCACAGATCCACCCACTCCCCCTGCCCGTAGAGGCTGATCTCCTCCTGGCCCGGAATACCGGCAATGATTTCGGCCTTGTAATGTTCCCCGAGCTGGGTGAAGAACTGCACCGCCTCGTCCCGCCGGAGCACGCGCCGGTGCACCTTCTGGTCCGCCTGGGCCAGCTCGCGCATCTTCGATTCAATGGCCGCGAGGTCCTCGGGCGTGAATGGGCGCTGGTAGGCGAAATCGTAGTAGAAACCGTCTTCGATCACGGGGCCGATCGTCACCTGGGCGTCGGGAAATAGCTCCTTGACGGCCTGGGCGAGCAGATGCGCGGTGGAATGGCGGATGATCTGCAGCGCCTCCGGGTCCTTATCCGTGACGATCGCGACCTTGGCGTCCCGGGCGATGACATAGGAGGTATCCACGAGCTTGCCATCGACGCGGCCCGCAAGCGCCGCCTTGCGCAGACCGGGCCCAATGCTGGCTGCGACCTCATCCACCGTCACCGGCTGGTCGAAGGGGCGCTGACTACCATCGGGTAGCGTCACGACGGGCATCGTTGCAAGTCTCTCGCGCAAATAATAAGGGCGCTCCTGCCGCTTACATGCGGGAGCGCCCTACCGAGTTCCAAAAGATATCAGGTGCAACCTCTGCACCGACCCGCGCGGATCGTACACCAGGCCGGCCCCACTGCCAACGCAGCCGGGGCCGCAGGGTCAACGGCTCGAACGCATCATCGAATCGCGTCGTGCCTTGAACTCGGAGCCGTCTTTCCATTGTGGATAGTCACGCGACTGCGCGACCGTGTAGCCGAGTTCCATGAGAAGCCGCAGATCCTCCACCGCGCCCGCAAGATCCCAGTCGGGTTTCACCTGATCGGATGGCTTGTGATAGTCGCGCGCGACAAATTCCTGATGTTTCTTCATACCCCAGTCGGGGGGCCTGCCAATGTAATCGTAACCCCCGCCGTAACCGATCGCCGGAATACCGACCTTGGCGAACTCAAAGTGATCGGATCGGTAGTAATGGCCCTTCTCCGGCTCCTGATCCGGGCGCACGCGGCGACCGCGCGCACTGGCCAGTTGGCTCAATGTGTCATCCAGAGTGGACTCACCCATGCCCGGAACCGTGACATCGCGCGTGCGACCCCACAGATTGAGTACATCCATGTTGATCTCCGCGACCGTATGGTCGAGCGGATATAAGGGATGCGCCGCATACCACTTCGAGCCGAGCAGGCCCTGCTCTTCGGCTGTTACGGACATAAAGAGGACGGAACGTGCCGCCGGCCGGGCGAGGTGGGTGTACGCCTTTGCGATCTCCAGCACGCCGGCGACTCCGGAGGCGTTATCGGCCGCGCCGTGAAAGATCTGATCACCGGCGAGATTGGGATTCCGTCCGAAATGGTCCCAGTGGGCGGTGTAGACCACGAATTCATCACGTCGCTTTGGATCCGCGCCCGGCAGGCGCGCCACGACGTTGTAGGAATTGAGCACGCGCAGCTCATTCGTGACCCGCAGGTTGGCTCTTGCCTTCAGCGTCACCGGCCTGAAATCCGCACGTGCCGCGCTCTTGAACAAGGCATCGAAGTCCTGGCCTGAAGCCGCGAACAGCTCGCGCGCCTTATCGAGCGTTATCCAGGACTCGATCGCCACACGATCGAAGTGCTTGTTCGCGGCCGCGGTGTCAAATTTCTCCCCGCTCCAGCTGTTCTGCACAACCTCCCATGGGTAGGCGGCGGGCTCCGTCTGATGGACAATGATCGCGGCCGCGGCGCCCTTCTCGGAAGCGATCTCGAACTTATAGGTCCAGCGGCCGTAATAGGTCATGGCGCGGCCCTTGAACATATCGTCATCGAGTTTGGAGGGGTCGTTGGGATCGACCACCGGCGGATCGTTGATCAGCATGACGAGCGTCTTACCGCGTACGTCGACCCCCTTGTAGTCGTCCCAGTGGTATTCGGGCGCGACGACGCCGTAGCCAACGAAGATCATGTCCGAATCCTTGACCTCCACCGCAGGCAGGAAGCGCTCGGTTCTCAGCACGGCGTCCTTTGGAAAATCCAGAGTAATTGTGTGGCCACCGGCAGTAAACGACCCCGCGGGGGTGCCGCGCACGCCATTCAACACGACGGCCTGTACATAGGTGCCATCCGGATTCCCGGGCGCGAGCCCCAGTTTCTTGAACTGCTGCGTGATGTACTGAACCGTGAGCTCCCCGCCATGCGTACCCGGCAAGCGCCCTTCATATTCGTCCGAGGCGAGGGTCTTGATGTGCCCCAAAATGCCCTCCGCCGTAATTGCGCGACCAGCGTCATCCACCGCCGCGTTGGGAGCGGATGCAGCAGCAGCGCTCAACATGAGCCCGTGCGCAGCCACTATGAAAATGGCGAGTCGTCGCATACGCGGAGCCATTTCACTCATAGTTCGATCCTCAGGCGGTCAAGACGAGCCGCGCCAACCTAGCCGCACCCTGCACGGGGTTCAAGCGGAGACTGGGCTGAGGCGCCTTTGCGTCATGGTCGAAACGCCTGCCCTTGCGGCAGTGAAAGTTCCGCTCGGTGGCGCGCCCCATAGCGTTCTTAATCATGGGTCAGGGCAAGTCCGGCGCTGCCGCACCGAGCAGCGGCGCATCACGCATGTGCTGCAGCAGATCGCCGCGCGGTTCAAGTGCGCCAACCTTGCACACGGGAATCAGCATGACGGCAAAGACAATCGCGCAGCGGTCATTTAAATTGAAGATGATTCCTCCTCCCGGCAATGCTTCGACGCGGTGCGTGCGCGCATAAGACCAGCCGAACGGCGGCTTCAGAGGCGCCGCTGGTTCAAGGGCGTGCAGCGTACCTTTGCGAGGTGAGAAGGCTGCAGCCCTGCGAGCTGCCGCTTCGTCCGCGTCAATTTGGCGCGCCGCCGCCCGTTCGGCCTCCTGGGCCCAATCGATGCCGACGGGCGCGCTCCCCTCCTCCTTGCGCCGCGCAGGCAGAGCCTCTCGATCAGCACCCGCGTCGTGCGCTTGAGTGTGCCGCACGCCTGCTGCGCGCGGAGCACGGGCGGGCGTCGATGCTGACCGGTCCTCACTGGGCGGAACGGGGAAGAATTCGGCGCTCATCTCGACCTCCATGATCGGCGTCACGGTCACGCGCATCGCGACGAGCACCACGAGCAGTACCGCATGTGTCGCAAGTACCGCGATGAATGCGCCCAGATGCGGTCGGACGTCAGGCATGCGAGGAGGCTGGCGCGCAGCGCCCGATCATTGCACGCGTATGTGCCGGAGCATGTTTCCAGCGGATAGCGCCCACCCCCTTGCCGAAGTTTGAGGCGCGCTACATTCCAAGAGTTCCCAGCGGGACGCGCGTGCGGATACGCGGAACCCGCCCCCCGCGCGGTGGTGTTACGATCAGAGGTCACTATGAATGCGACCCCGGCGCCGCGATTGCAGGCGCTGCAAGCGGACATCACCACGCTCGCGGTGGATGCGATAGTCAACGCTGCAAATTCGTCGTTATCGGGCGGTGGCGGCGTGGACGGCGCCATTCATCGCGCGGCCGGCCCGGCACTCGTCAAGGCCTGCCGCAGTCTGGGCGGCTGCGCCGTCGGTGACGCAATGATCACCCCAGGCTTTTTGCTTCCAGCCAGGTTCATTATCCACACGGTGGGACCCGTCTGGCGCGGCGGTGCGCAACATGAACCGCAACTGCTTGCATCCTGCTACCAGCGCTCTCTGGCGCTTGCGCAGACGCATGGCCTGCGCAGCGTTGCCTTCCCGGGCATCAGCACCGGCGTCTACGGCTACCCGCCGGAGCGCGCGGCTGCTATCGCAGTTCACGCCGTGATGGCCGCACTGGAGAGCCTCGTCGGCATCGAGAAGGTGATTTTCTGCTGTTTCTCGGCGAGCGCTCTGCAGCTGTACCAGAGGTTACTGAGTAAGGAGCTTTAGAGTGAGCCCTGCGCGACAGCCGTCGCTGCAAGAACATGGCCGCACGCACGAACACCGCTTCAAGCGCACAATGTCGCGGACGCTCAGCCGCTCCAGACAGTATCAAACAGGCGGGCAAAATTGGCACCGAGGATCTTCGCTACGCGTGCGTCACTGAAATTGCGCTTCGACAGGAGTGCGGCGATGTGCGCAAAGCGGTTGGCCGAATTCAGGTCCGGAAGAAAGGTATAGACGTCGGGACGTTCCCCGGGCGCCGAAATTCCGGTTGCGCGCCGCTCGGCCACTTCGGCGGCGAATTTCTTGCGATACTCGGCGTCGAACTTGACGGGTGATATGTTGCCGTCGGTGCCGATGCCGACATGATCCTCGCCACAGACATTCACCGCATGCTCGATGTGCCGGACAAGATCCTCAGCGGTGGGCTGTCCCGAGCTGCGCAGGAATGGCATGAGGTACATGCCGACGACTCCGCCCTTTTCCGCGAGCAGCCTGAGCTCCGCATCAGTTTTATTCCGCGGCAGCGGCGCCAGTGCCGCGCAACCGGTGTGCGTGATCGCAGCGGGCACTTTGGATGCGGCGATCGCCTCACGCGTTGTGCGCTCGCCGCCGTGCGACAGGTCGATCAGGTAATGACGCTCATTGAGGCGCTCGATGAGTGCCTGGCCGAATGTACTGAGCCCGGCGTTGCCGGGCTCGAGGCAACCGTCGCCGGCGAGATTGCGGCGGTTGTAGGTCAGCTGGAATACCCGCACGCCGAGTTCGCCGAAAGTGTCGATGCGCTGCAGATCTTCGGCGATCGGCGTCGCATCCTGGAACCCAAAGATGAGACCAAGACGCCTGCTGCGCTTCGCTTCGGATATATCCGCCGCCCGGCGCACGAGCATCAATGAATCGGCGTGCGCAGCAATCTGCGCGTTCCAGTAGGCAATATTGCGGATCGTCGTGTCATAGTCCTTGGCATAGCTGCCGACGCCGCTCACCGTTACGTTGACGGCCGTCAGCGCCGAGGCGCGGACGTCCGCAAGAGCCTTGGGGGTGAGCGGCACGTCAGGTTTGGCGTCGGGCTCGCCCGGCCCGCCAAGAGCATCAATAAAGATCCCGCCCGCATGCATGACCGACGCAAAACTCTCCCCGACAGGCTCGGATCGCGCCGCAAGGGTCAGCGCCGCGCCTGCAAGGCCTCCTGACAGTAGAAAGTCCCGCCGCTTAACCATGCGTCTTCTTTGAGGCCGGGGGCTCACGCATGCTGGCGCGCACGGAATTGGCGTACGAAGTTTCGGTGCACGGCGAAATAGCCGCGCGCGCTGACCGCGAGACGCTCGCGCGTCAGCGCATTGACACTGGCCAGAGCATGAAACGGCACGGACGGGAAGGCATGGTGCTCCGCATGAAACGACATCTGCCAAGTGAGGAACCGCATCACAGGATTTGTATAAGTGGTGCGTGTATTGGCAAACATGTCATCGCCGAACGCGCAGCCTGCGTGTTCCGAAAACAGAAACAGCCGCAGAAACGGTTGCCCGAGAAGCGCGGGCAGCACCCAATAAATGAGAACATCGGAGCGTCGCAGCACGAGTGAGACTGCCGCGACGGCGAGGTAGCTGCCTAGAAGGACGCGCGCCTCGCGGACCACGAGTGGGCGCTTGTCAGGCGGGACAAATGCCTCGGGTACCCGGCCGGTCAGTGCATGGCGCAGCGTTGTGCTCACCCGGCTGTACCAATAAGGCATTCCTGAGGCGTGCCATAAATAAGAGTGAAATGTAGCCGGCCGCGGCTGCGCAAGCTCCGGGTCTTGCGCCGGATTCTGCGTGAATCGATGGTGCGCAAAATGGAAAAGGCGAAAGTACTCCGGCGGCAAGACGAGCAACGCTCCACAGAGCCACGCAACCGAGTCGCTGATCCAACGGCTCGCGAACGCGCTCCGATGGATACTCTCGTGAAGCGGGCTAAAGAGGAAACTGAGCACAGCTCCGTGCAGAAGCATTGCCGGCGCGATCCATAAGGACTCCCGGCTCGCCCACACTGCGCATCCCGTTGCGCACAGCAGCACGGCATGCGCGCCCAGTTGTGCCAAACCGCGTGCATCGGATCGCCGCGACAGGTGACGTACCATTGCGCGGTCGAGACCGTATTCCTGAATCGCATCGACGACCATCATCCGTCCCGATACCGGTTAATCATGCGTATGCTGACCCCGTGCCGCGAGTTTGTCAGCGATGCTACCGCGGATACCCTGCCCGCGCTCACCCGGCGCCACCGTGCAGCTCGAGCCCCGGACGGCGCTCACCGGGCCCACGATACCGTACGGACTCGGTACTAGAGGAAGTGCCGCCGAAAGGGGCATGGCGATCAATGACACTTCGGGCAGCGCCACACTGCTCGGGATGAGCCACGCCAACACCGATGGCCTGGAATCGACAGCCGACATGGTAATCGGGTAAACGATATACACTGTATCGTGAAAAATGCGGTGCCAGGGCAGCGGCTCCCAAGTCATAGCAGAAATCCAAACACAGGGCGCTGGATCATGGCCCACATCATGCCGGCTGGTACGCGGGCGCCCTCAGGCGGCCGCGCAGTCTCGGCGCACCGCACCGCGCGGGTGACGGTCGAGACGCCGTAGTGCAGGCGAGGAAACCCTCGGGCGGCGCTCTCGTGCTTGCCGTGATCCCCTTCGCCGCCATGTGCTTCTCGGTGTCGCTCTGGGACCGTGTTGAGCCGATGCTCTTCGGCATCCCCTTCAATCTCTTCTGGCTGATCTCCTGGATCGTGCTCAGTAGCTTGTGCATGCGCGTCGCCTACCAGATGGAGATCACGCGCAACAAGAAAAACGGCGACCCCGGATGAGCCCCAGCGCCGTCTCGATGACGACGACCTGCGTCATCGTCGCAATCGGGGTCACGACCGGCATCCTGGCCGGGGCCCGCCGCAAAATGGACTTGGAGCAGTGGACGGTGGGCGGCCGCGGTTTCGGCGCCGTGCTCATATTTCTGCTGATGGCCGGCGAAGTCTATACAACGTTCGCGTTTCTGGGGGCCAGCGGCTGGGCCTACTCTCGTGGCGGCCCTACCTTGTATGTCATGGCCTACCTGACTCTGGCCTATGTCGTCTCCTTCTTCATACTGCCGCAGATCTGGGAAATGGGGCGCAAGCATGGGATGCAGACCCAAGCAGACTTCTTCAGCATTCGCTATGGCAACAAGTACCTGGCCGGCTTTGTGTGCATCGTCGGCATCGCATCGTTTGTGCCCTACCTGCAGCTACAGCTGACCGGCCTCGGCATGATCGTCTCGATCGCCAGCTTCGATGGCATCGGACGTACACCGGCCATGGTGCTTTCAGTGGTCCTGTTGGCGGCATTCGTATTTGCGAGCGGCATCCGGGCAGTGGCCTGGGTGAGCGTCGTGAAGGACGTGTTGATGGTCTTCGCCGCGGTCGCGATCGGGATTGGCATCCCGTATACCTACTTTGGCGGGATCGGCCCGATGTTCGTCGCCTTGGCGCATGCGCATCCTGCGCATCTCACCATGCCGGGCGCTACCACCAACCTCGGGCATACCTGGTACATCTCGACGGTTCTGCTGACTTCACTGGGTTTCTACATGTGGCCGCATGCGTTTGGGTCCGCGTTCACGGCGAAGAGTGGCAACACACTGCGTCGCAACGCCGCCGTGATGCCGCTGTACTCGCTCACGCTTGCCTTCATTTTGTTTGCGGGCTTTGCCACCGTTTTGGTCCTGCCTGGCTTGCCCAACGGCGACCTTTCGCTCCTGACAGTTGTGCGCACGAGTTTTCCGCCTTGGTTCTTGGGCGTGGTCGGAGGCGCCGGCGCCCTGACCGCGATGGTGCCCGCCTCTATTTTCATCCTGACCGCCGCCACACTTTTTTCCAAGAATCTCTACAGGCCTCTCTTTGCGCCGGCGATGACGGACGATCAGATCGCCAAGCTGGCGCGAGTCATGGTTGTGGTGCTCGGACTGATCAGCCTCTGTCTCGCGATCTACAGTTCCTCAACTCTCGTGTCGCTTCTACTGACGGGGTATGCTGGCGTAACTCAATTCTTTCCGGGCGTAGTCCTCGGCCTGTATTGGAAGCGCGTCACCATGGTTGCAGTTTTTGCCGGCATGATTGCCGGAGTTGCGACATCCATCGTTCTCATGACTGGCCATTGGGATCCGCTTTTCGGCTGGAGCGCGGGCTTTGTGGCGCTATGTCTAAATTTTATGATTACCGCACTTCTGAGCCTGCTCGCGCCGAGAGGGGCCAAGTCTTCGCACACGCCCGAAGCTTCTCTCGTGACCAAGGTTCTGGAATAGTATGCCTACGCAAGCGCGGGGAATCCGATGAGCGAGCTGGGATCTGCAAGGGACCACCTCACCAAGTCCAGGCTTAATCCGACTGATGCAGCGGCCATGGCGACGCTGCGCCGCGATATTCATGCTCATCCTGAACTTTGTTTCCGGGAGCAACGCACCTCGGATCTAATCGCCAACACCCTGACCGGCTGGGGAATCCCTGTGCATCGGGGACTGGGCACTACCGGGGTGGTCGGCATCGTCACGAACGGCACCGGTAATCGCGCGATCGGCCTGCGCGCCGACATCGACGCGCTGCCCATCACTGAACACAATCAATTCGCTCATGCCAGCAAGCACCCGGGAAGCATGCATGCCTGCGGCCACGATGGCCACACCGCCATGCTACTTGCCGCCGCTAGGCACTTGTCGACACATCGCGATTTCGATGGCACCGTGTACCTCATTTTCCAGCCCGCCGAAGAGGGCGGCGGCGGCGCACGCGAGATGATCAAGGACGGATTGTTCGAGCTCTTTCCGATGCAGGCCGTTTTTGGTGTCCACAATTGGCCCGGTATGGCGGTCGGACAATTTGCACTCAAATCCGGACCCGTGTTTGCATCCAGCAACGACTTCAAGATCACTATTCGCGGCAGGGGTGCGCACGCGGCAATGCCGCATAACGGCATTGACCCAGTGCCAGTGGCGTGCCAAATGGTACAGGCCTTTCAGACGATCATCACGCGCAACAAACGTCCAATCGACACCGGAGTAATCTCGGTCACGATGATTCACGGGGGTGAAGCTACGAACGTCGTGCCGGACGCCTGTGAGCTCCAGGGCACGGTGCGAACATTTACGCTTGAGGTCCTGGACCTGATTGAGCAGCGCATGCGCCAGATCGCCGAGGCTACCTGCCAGGCGTTCGAAGCCACGTGCGAATTCGCTTTCCGGCGCAACTATCCGCCTACCATTAACCATCCGAAGGAAACTGAGTTTGTGCGCGATTTCCTGAACACTTTGGTCGGGGCGCATAACGTGCAGGAGTTCGAACCCACCATGGGTGCTGAGGACTTCAGCTTCCTGCTGCTCGAAAAACCCGGTTGCTATTTTCTGATCGGCAACGGCGACGGCAGCCACCGCAACAACGGACATGGCGCGGGACCTTGCATGCTGCATAACCCGAGCTACGACTTCAATGATGAACTGATCCCGTTAGGCGGCTCGATGTGGGTAGCTCTGGCTGAAACCTGGCTGAATTCAATTCGCTAATATCTTCTTGTCTCGCACACGCGCGCCCTGCGATCGTCTTGTGAATCGTTGTGTCGTTTGCGGAGACTCACGATTATAGGTACGAGCATACGATCTCCTGCACCATGTTGAGGGCGGGCCCGAATGCGATGCGAGATAGGTTCCGACTGCGAGGTGCGGAGGCAAGTAAAACATGAAGGTAACGATTACCACTGCGACTTTTGCGTTCGCGGCGATAGGTATCATGACGGTGTGCGTTGCAGTGGCTGAGCAACAGCCGCAGCAAACGACCAATGTTCTCCCCGACATCGGGACTAAAATGCCCGACGGACGGATTTATGCCGGACTTTCAATGGTTACCGGCAAGCCTTCGTACGTCGCTGCGTCAGGAGGCAAGATGCCCGATGGCACCGTCTACGCCGGAATTTCACCTGATACGGGCAAACGTCTGTACACCACCCCGGTAGATGCTCCCGGTGTATATACGTGGAGCGCGGCCATCGAATATTGCAAAACCTTGTCGGCATCCGGACATCAGGACTGGCGCATGCCGACCATCGGTGAACTGGCTGTGCAGTTTATCAATCGTGCGGACATTGGGGAATTCAACGAGACTGGCATTTTGAAAGGTGCCTCTGGTTATTACTGGTCGTCCTTGCAAGTGGGCGATGACGATGCCTGGGGGCAGCGCTTCAACGACGGCTTCCATGAAGACTTCAGTAAGAATCAAGTTTCATCGCTGCGGTGTGTTCGTTGAGAGTTGCATATTTTGCATTCTTGAAGCGGGAGGAACTATAGCCAGAAACGGCTGCCATACCCGTTGAACAGTAAGAACGTAACCCCGGGAGAAGAAGATGAGCGCTTTCGTTCGTAAGAATCTAGTCTTCATCTGGCTCACAACGATCAGCATGTTTCTCTGCATCATTGCGTCGGGGCAAGCAGCGGTTGAGCGCCAAGTGACGAGTATTAAGGAGCTCGATGTGCAACGGATCAATGTGCGTGAGCCCGACGGGACACTGCGCATGACGATCTCCAACGCGGCAACTGCACCTGGCCTAATCTTTAAGGGCAAGGAGCATGCATTTTCGAATCGACAGGCGGCGGGGCTCCTTTTCTTCAATGACGAAGGGACCGAGACCGGTGGTCTACTCTTTGGCGGTGCAAAGAAGGGCCCTCACGTCAGCAGCGGTGGCCATCTCAGCTTCGATCAATACGAGCAGGACCAGGTCATCTCCCTCGATCAGACCGAGGACAGCGGCCGCCGCCGCGCGGGTCTTACATTCTTCGACCGGCCGGCTACACCGATACCGCTCGACCTCATCGACAGATTGACCACGCCTGAAGGTGATACTGAATTTGAGAAGCTGAAAGGGTCTGGTGGCTTCGGTTATCCGCGCCTCTTCATTGGCAAGACAGAGGATCGCGCCTCGACCGTTGTCCTGCGGGACGCAAAGGGATTGGTGCGCTTGAAATTAACGGTTACTCCCACCGGTGCAGCCTCTATCGAATTCATAGATGAATCGGGCAAGATTGTCAGACGCATCGCGGAAAAGTGATTAGGGCGCCAAACGGGCAATCAGTGAGCAGCAGGGAGGCGCGAGTACGCCAACGGATCGATCTTGTGCACGGCGTAAGGGCCCGTACTGCCAACCCAGACAGCGTCGGGTGTGATCGTGACCTAATCGGCGGTCTTTCCAACGTGGATCGTCGCGGACGCCTTGAGTTCGGCAATCGGCGGGGGTGTTACACGTAGTCCGCAGCGATAATAGCGGCCGACCACCCCACAAGAGTCGCGCTCACAACGGCGTTCACCAACTTCCGGCGCGGTACCCGCAATACGACCAGGTCTGTGTGGCCGGGTTTGGTCTCAATTCGATAGAACCGCTGCTGTTGACCCTTAGTTGCCGTTCAGGAGCGTCCGCTTTTGAGCGGATCGGTGCAGCCAGGTAAGTTCCCTATAAAAGCCTCAGGCGCGCTCTGGCTCTTGCGAGAATCGTATTGGCCTTCTTAAGCGCCACATTAGCTGCGTCGACCGCTGGGATCATGATCGCGGATATATACCGCTCTGCAGCGCCTCGCACCGCGAAGTGCTTATCAATGAAGCCTTCCAGCTCTTGTTCAAAACGCCTCTGTCCCCCTACGATCCGACGCGCCCTCAGGCGCACACGGAACGCATTTAGCCCAGCCGCGTCCTCGCCGGTGCTGAAGGGCGGAGCTCTCGCTCAATGCCGTCAAGCAAATCCTCCATCGTACGTTTCCACGGCGAACGTTCCATGTGGCTCCTCTCAAGCGGCGGATAGGAGGCAAGGATAGTCCGATGCGCCTTGACGGTCGGAACTCTCTTGTCGCTTCCCCATTCGATCAGCCTACCCGAACCGGGGAGCGGCTACTTGGGAGCGACCATTTCATTACCGTCACCGACCACAGTCGGCCGGTCGGCGACCCTCAGTTGACCGGATCGGTCGGAGGTCATTTCCTGACCCGGAGTTGCCGGTCGCGAGTGTCTGCTGTCGGGCGGCCAGTCAGCGCCTCGAGCGCCCTTCCCTCACGGTCCGCTCCAACGAATGTTAGACCGACAAACGATAATCATGAAGTCGACCCACCAAGTATTGATACGCAGAGCGCCACGCAGTCAGAGCAGATCGCTGGCCGGTGCTCATCGATATACACCAAACGTGGTACGGCGACCTCCTTGCGCTGGCAGAAATCGCATGCCCCCACCTCGTACAAAGCTGGGAATTCCACGAGCATCAAGCATCGCTACAATCGTAGCAATCTCGGAGTCGGATTCGGGCGACACTAGCCTAATGAGCGCCAAGGTATTATCCGCAGAAGTACGTCGAATTAGCCTAACTTAAGACACAGGCGGCTGCTTGAATTGCAGGTGCGCATCGGGCAGCTTCTCGCTGATCTGAGACATTCGCCTCGCTTTGCCCGGTCTTGACCCGGAGCCGCCGGTCGCGAGCGACTGCTTTGGGAGATGACAATCACTTGCCGTCGCGGACGCGGGCCTCCGGTTCTCTTACCGTTATCTCAATTCCAGCGTACCGAACGTGCGTATCCAATACAGGCACGCGCAGAAAAGAAATTTGTAGATGACGTGGCGTAATCCATTCAAGCGTCGGCCGTGCGTTGCTATCCAGAACAGTCTCGCTTGAGAAACCTAGTAGTGTCATCGGAGGATCGGAGTGGGTGACGTGCTTTAGTGCCACATCGGTGTAGACAAAAGCATTGCCGGGTCCGCTGGTCTGGTCAGTCTTCGCGGTTGCCATCCACTACCCGTCAGGCGATTTGGATTCGACTGACCAGACGGTTTGGGTGGCTGAGCCGCAGCCATCGATCATGCCAATAGCCAGGAACGCAGCGCAAGTTCTGACATTGTTGACCCGACTAGGCATGCGCTTCCCCATGAATTCCTAATCCATAACCGATTGGCTGGCCTTGACCCCTTTGCGACGATCACGAACGGCAGGTCTGGGGTATCCAATCTGGCGTGCTGTCACCAGTCTCTTAGGTGGGAAACTTCAACTCCCGCTCAATCGCCTGGAAGCGCGGCTCTTGGCGCAAGGGGTCCAGGAGCGGGTCGGTCTTCAGATCCCGCAGTCCCGGGTCACGCAGCCGCAGCGCCGTCTCGAGCCATTCGAGCGCCTTCGGCCGATTGCCCCACTGCGCATAGATCGTGGCGTACTGATACGCGGTGTCATCGCCATTTTCTGCCTTCAGTTTCGCAATCACGGCTTCCGCATCCGCGTGCCGGCCGAGCTTGTCATAGATCACCGCGAGGCACTGTTGATTCCCCCAGTAGTCCGGCTTCGTCTCGCATGAGGCGCGCGCGCTCTTAAGATCCCCGAGCGCGTAATAGGCGAGCCCGCGTAGCGCGTAGGCCGACTTGAAGTCGGGGGCAAGACTGATGACTTCAGCGGAAGTCGCAACCGCATCCGCATAGCGGCGGGCCGCATACAGCGCCTGGGCGAGCCCACCATGGCTTTGGCGAGCGAGCGGGTCGAGCACGACGGCGCGGCGGGCGGCCGCAACGCCCGCATCGAAGTGCCCCATCCGGGCTGCAAATCCGCCGCTTTGCCGCAAAACCTCCGCATTGCCTGGCGCGAGCGCAAGCGCCCGCTCGTATTCGTCACTCGCCTGCGTGAAGTCGAGGGTTACTCCCGAAACCACCGCCAAGGCGACGTGGGCTTGGGCCAGATCCGGCGCGAGCGCGAGCGCCTCGCGCGCATCCGCTCGCGCCTTGTCAAAGCCTTCCCGAATCGCCGCTCCGGTCGCGTCCTCCGCGGCGTAGGTGGAAAGGGCCAACGATCGGCCGGTGAACGCGAGCACATAGTGCGGATCGAGGCGAATTGCTTCCGTGTACGCGGCAATCGCGGTTGGGATGTCTTTGGCTTCGTGTCTCGAACCAAACGCCTTTGCCCCGCGCAGATACGCATCGAAGGCGGCGGGATTACGCGTCCCGCCGAGCTCAACTTTGGCCGCGACATCCCCGAGTAGCGTGACTTTCAGGGCGCTGGCCACAGAGGTGGCAATCTCGGTCTGAAGTTTCAGCACATCGCCTAAGTCCCGGTCATAGGTCTTCGACCACAGGTGAAAGCCCGTGACGGCATTGATCAACTGCGCGGTGACGCGGATGGTGTTCGCGGAGCGCCGCACGCTGCCTTCGAGCACTGCGCCCACGTTCAGTTTGTGCGCGATCGTGCTGATGTCGGTGTCTTTGCCCTTGAACGAGAACGCCGAGGTGCGGGCGGCGACCTGCAGCTCGTTGATCTCGGAGAGCGAGTTGAGGAGCTCCTCCGTGAGCCCGTCGGAAAAGTACTCCTGCTCTTTGTCTCCGCTCATATTCACAAATGGCAGCACAGCGATCGAGTGCGGCGGGGGGTTGAAGGCGGTGGAGACCGCGCCTGCGCGGGCAGCGACCTCTGGCGTCGCGTGTTTGGCAATCCAGAACTTATTGGCAATGAAATACGTCAGCGCCACAAGGACGACGAGCGCAACGATCGCGAGCCCTATCGGCTTTGACATCCGGGAGGCGCGCACCGGCTCTCTTATCGCCGCTCCGGCACTGGACACTGGCCTTACTGGCGGCTGAGTCGCTGTCGACACCTCGGGTGATAGCAACCGAGATACGCGCTCGATGAATGCGGGCGATGTCTGCCCGTCCGGCAGTCGCGACCACTGAACTTCACGGAAGCGATCGGGTACGCGAGCGGTTGCATCTGGGGTGCTGTCGATAACCACCGGAAGCAGGAATGCGACATCCTCGGCAATGTCACCCGCACGTTCGACAGCCAACCTCCATTCGCGACGGAAGTAACCCTCGTGACGAGCGTCAGAGTGGGTGGAAATAACCGGTACGAAGAGCGCGCAATCGTGGATCTGCTTGCGAATCTGGCGGTCCCAGACGTCCCCGCCCCGCAGCTCGCTCTGATCGAACCACACTTCGACGCCGGCCGCACGGAGGGCTTCGCAGATACGGCTAGCCGCCTCCGCATCCTGCGAGGCGTAGCTTAGAAATACCGCGTGCGAAATCCCGCTCAAGGTGCGCAGCTACCCCTCGATCATGTCGAGCATCCCCCTATGCGCCCCGATGGTCGCGGATGCCCTGGGGGATAGCAACCAGCGCTAATTCAGGGGCCGGGATGTCCGCTTTGGAGCAGCGATTTCCGGGAGCTGTAGGACAGCTTTTGGCCGCCTGCTGCCTGACACGACTCCCGGGACCGGCCATTCGGCTACCGTTGACGCGAACGGGTAAAAGTGACCCGCAACCGCCGCTCGCGACTGACTGTTATCGGGCGGGCTCGCCTGTTCCCTCAGCGACTGGTACGTGTCATCTGATGGGGGCGATCAGTCGCACTTGATCCCGGTCAATGTTTACCCCAACCTGGGTACGGCGTAATAAATATCGATGAAATACGCCAGCCGCTCGCAGTCTTGACGAAAACGCCGCCCCACCTGACCGGTACTGTGGATGGCAGCTCGCCGGGGTCCCCATCGGTATACAGCTGCGGCGTAATCAGCACAGCGACACTAGGAGCAACGCGGGTTATTCGCAGCTCCTTTAGTTGAGGATCCAAATGCCAGCTGCCCTTCCACGCCGTTTTGAACGCAGCCATTGCTTCATCGAAACCCCAAATCGAGTTACCTCCATATTGGGCCCAGACAAAACCCTTGGAGTTTACAAGGACGTCGGACACGATGGACGCATCGTGCGCATTCTGACCCGCAATGAACCGCGCAAAGGCGGCCTTGACCTCCGCTTGCGTAGTACTGTCCGACGAGACGCCCGCAGCGGCCTTCGGGACTGCGCCAACATCAGCGCTCCATGAAGTCGAAGCCATCATAATGAGCGTATAAAACCAGCCTGCTAATTTTATATTTTGGTGCATTACATACGCCTCGAGATGAGATTCCGAAGACGCCATAAAAATTTGTTCTGCGGCAGCCAGCGTTTCGATTGTACGAGCAACCGCGGCGCTTTGCGAAAGGCAGCTTCTGGGATGTTCAGTCAGAGCAGTGACCGTCCGAAGTTGGCCGGTCAGAGACGGTCAATACTGAGTCACCCGGCAAGGGTCGCTTCTGACCCGGAGCCGCCGGTCGTGAACGGCGGCTTCCGGGTGCACAATTGCAATCTGTTTGCATATGTTCTCAGAAACACCATGACGCGCATACGACAAGCTTGGTCTCTGTACCTGATCTCATGGGTAGGCATCCCCGTCCTATTTGCGACATACATCGGCGTCGGGTACCACGTAGCGTTGAAATCGGGCAGTCTGCCGTTCCTCGGTGACAGAGAATGGAAGTGGTGGGTTGCGTTTGCGGCTTCGTTGCTGTTCGGCGCTGCGTTCATCGCGCGCGCGCATTTGCATCAGCGGCTTGCTCGAGTACTTATGCCACTCCTGTACCTCACGGTCATGGCAATTGCCCTCCTGCTCATTCACCTCGCTGTCGCTTGTACGAACGGTGACTGCCTTTGACCCCGAGTTGCCGTTCGTGAGCGGCCGGTTTCGGGTATCCGAGCTGGCCTGCTTTCACCAATCTCTCAAGGCGGAAACTTCAATTCCCGCTCAATCGCCTGGAAGCGCGGCTCTTTGCGCACGGGGTCCATGAGCGGGTCGGTCTTCAGAAGCTCCAGGCCCGGATCACGCAGCCGCATCGCCGTCTCGAGCCATCCGAGCGCCTGGGCCTTGTTTCCCCACTGCGCATAGATCTCGGCGTACTGGTACGCCGAGGCATCACCCATTGCTGTCTTCATTTTCGAAAGCACGGCTTCCGCATCCGCGTGCCGGGCGAGCTTGTCATAGATCACCGCGAGGCACCATTGACTCACCCAGTGGTCCGGCTTGGTCTCGCATGAGGCGCGCGCGCGCTCAAGATCCCCGAGCCCGTAATAGGCGAGCCCGCGAAACCCGTAGGTCGCCTTGTAGTCGGGGTCAAGACTGATGACTTCTGTGTAAGCCGCGACCGCGTCTTCATAGCGGCGGGCCGCATACAGCGCCAGGCCGAGCGTTGAATGGCTTTGGCGACCGAGCGGATCGAGAGCGACGGCGCGGCGCGTGGCCGCAACGCCCGCATCGAAGTGCCCCATGTAGGCTGCAAATCGGCCGCTTATTCGCAAAACTTCTGAATTGCCCGGCGCGAGCGCAAGCGCCCGCTCGTACGCCTCACTCGCCTGCGTGAAGTCGAGGGTTCCTTCTTCGGAAACCACCGCCAATACGAGGTGGGCCTGGGCCAGATCCGGCGCGAGCGCAAGCGCCTGGCGCGCATCCGCTTGCGCCTTGTCAAAGCCTTCACGCACCGTCGCTGCGGTTTCGGCCTCCCCGGCGTAGTTGGAAAGGGCGATCGATCGGCCTGCGAACGCGAGCGCATAGTGCGGATCGAGGCGAATCGCTTCCGTGTACGCGGCAATCGCGGTTGGGAGGTCTTTGGTGTCGCGTCTCGAGCTAAACGCCTTAGCCCCGCGCAGATAGGCATCAAAGGCGCCCGGATTGCGCGTGCCTCCGAGCTCGACTTTGGCCGCGACATCCCCGAGGAGCGTCACTTTCAGGGCGCTGGCCACAGAGGTGGCAATCTCGGTCTGAAGTTTCAGCACATCCCCTAAGTCCCGGTCATAGGTCTTCGACCACAGGTGAAAGCCCGTGACGGCATTGATCAGCTGCGCGGTGATGCGAATGGTGTTCGCGGAGCGCCGGACGCTCCCTTCGAGAACTGCGCCCACGTTCAGTTTGCGCGCGATCGTGCCGATGTCGGTGTCCTTGCCTTTGAAGGAGAAAGCCGACGTGCGGGCGGCGACCTGCAACTCGTTGATCTCGGCGAGCGAATTGAGGAGCTCCTCGGTGAGCCCGTCGGAGAAGTACTCCTGCTCCTTATCGGCGCTCAGGTTCACGAACGGCAGCACCGCGATCGAGTGCCGCGGCGGGGAAAATACTGCTGGGGGTGGAGGCCTCGCATCCCAGGGCTTTTCGATCAGGAGATAGGCGGCGCCCGTCGCGATAACGATCGCGACTGCGAGCCATGCGCCTCGTGAGGCTCTTGTCGAGGCCACCCCCGCAGGCCCCCGGGCCGCCGTCGTTGAGGGATGCACCTCGCCTGAGAGAAGCTGCTCGATGCGCCGGACGAACTCGGGCGGTGTCTCTCCGCCCGGAAGGCGTGTCCATTGCACCCGCTGAAACGACTCCGGAACGTCCGCACCCGCATCAGGCGTACCGTCCAGACACACCGGCACGATGAACGCTCGGTTGCGCGCGAGCATGTGGGTTCGCTGATCCGCAAGGTCCCACTCGAGCCGGAAATAGCCTTCATGCCTCGAGGCCGTGTTGGCCGAGATGACCGGCATGAAGAGCGCGCAGTCGTGGATCTCGCGGCGGATTTTCTGATCCCACACATCCCCGCCGCGAAGCTCGCTCTGGTCGAACCAAACTTCAATGCCAGCGGCGCGCAGCGCATTGCACAGTCGCTGTGCAGCTTCCGCGTCCTGCGACGCGTAGCTCAGGAACACCGCCTTGCCCGGGTCGGTCACGGTGCCCCCGTCGTGTCGCGACCCTGACGATTCTCTGGCTCGGTACGGTCGGCCATTCAAAGGCTCTTGGTTCGTGCCCCATAGCGTAGCGTAAGGCGTGAGCGACTGCTTTCGGCCAGCTATTCCAGCAACGCCAGTGACCGCTTTTGGCCGCTAGCAGACATTAGCAGGCGCAAGGATGCCCCAGTTCGTCGATGATGGGCGTAAGTTGCACGCTCCTCGCTAAGTTGCACCGAATGGTCCGGGAAATGCTGCATCCAAAGTCTGGAGGTCTCGCGGCGTGAGGGCTGTCGAAAGCGCCACAGCGTTTTCCTTGACGTGCGCTGGAGAGCCGGATTCTGGAATTGCGATAACACTCCCGCTGCGAATCACCCAGGCCAGCGCGACCGCGGCGGCCGAGCAACCATGAATAGTGCTGACCTGCGCCAGCGTGCGGTCACCTACCACGAGGTTATTGTCGCCGCCGAGCGGAGAGTACGCCATGACCGGCAGGTTGTGCTGCTTGCACCACGGCAAAACATCGCGCTCAATGCGACGGTTATTGAGACTGTAAGGGACCTGATTGGTGGCGCAGCGATGGCCGTCTGGAATGCGAAAGAGATCTTCCATCTGGCCAACGTTGAAATTGGATACGCCCCAAGCGCGAATCTTCCCCGCCGCGCGTAGTTGTTCAAATGCCGCCACCACGCCGGAGAATTGTGCGCTGGGAACCGGCCAATGCAGCAAATAGAGATCCAGATGCTCGCTGCCGAGACGAGCGAGGCTGGCCGCGCAAGCACGCGCGATGCCATCGCCAGACACTTGATTGCCCTCCACTTTGGAGACCAAGAATATGCGGTCTCGCTGACCGGCAATCACGTGACTAATGAATTGCTCGGAGCGGCCGTTGCCGTAGTTCCCCGACGTATCGATCAACGTCATGCCGAGCGAAATGCCTGTGCGCAGCGCCTCTTCCTCGACAGCTCGCGGATGCCTTTCCTGACCGAGGTGCCAGCAGCCTTGACCGAGCGGCGGGACGGTAGTGCCGTCTGGAAGCTTTACGGAACGCGCAGCAGACTTCGACGCCGCGCCAGTACCAAGAACCTGTGCAGCTGCTGGCGCCGCAATCATTGCACTTAATGCGGGAAACGATAAGCCGAAGGCTGCACAACGCGCACTAAATTGACGCCGGTTAAGCAAATGCTTGTTCATAGGGTCATCTCCTTCGAGCTGGACAATTGTAATAGGCTGAATGCAGTATGCCGATGACTCTTGCCGCTCAGCGCTGTTGCAGCGGCTCCTGCCACTGCGCGAAAGGGAGCCGTACAGCGCCGCTTTATACATGAAATTCGCGAGCGAGACTCAACCCGACCCAAACCTTCTGCTGCCCTATGTCCGGTGCCGGGCGGCCAATTTTGACAGACGACCGTCAGCTCGTGACCGACCGCGGTCCTAGCACATGAATGAGTCCTCTGGACTCATTCAGCCACTGGTGCTCCTCGCGACGTTGCGCAACCGCGCACTTCCAGCGGTAGACACATCGACTGAGGCCAACACTGACTTGACCTATCGTGACAGCGGAACGGCGCCTCATCCCGCCGGACGTCTGTGGACTTTTCGCACTAAGTCTGAATCAGCTTTTACTCCGGCGTCGGCTCAATTCATCTCGTCCCCGGGCAAGGGCAAGAGGGCATCGACGATCTTCTCGCCACGGAACAGGAACGTGTAGGTCTTGAAACCAACGTAGCTATTGTGGGAATTCTTCGCGTTGATTGTCGCTCTAACCGTCCAGCCGTATTCGCGCTTCTCGCGCATCAAAAAGGCGCGGGTGACCCCCGTAGTGTATCCCTGTTCTGGCGGGGTGATCTCCCGAATTTGAACGGATTCCGGATGCTTCAGGTGCCCGAGAAAGTACTTTCTCACCGCCTCCTTATAATCGGTAGGAGTCTCGCCGTATTTCGTGGTCACCATGCGCGTCGGCGTCGGCGATCCGGACTCCGGAACTGCAACCGACTGTGGTGGCGCTGTTTGCGCAAGAGGCGCGGCCGAGCTTGCGACCGGCGACGTGCCTTGGATACTTGCCGGTTGTGCCGCCGACGGTGTCGCAATGGGCTCGTCCAAGATCCAGGTATCGACGCTGCATTTCCAGGTACCGTCGGCTTGTTTTTTCCAAATCTCGAGGCGTCGGCCTCGATCCGATACCGGCGCCCCCCTTGAGTCTCCGAAGCGCAGTTCGTAGGTGCCGATCAGAAGAGCCAGGCCGCCCGACTGGGCCACCTCTATCTTGATCGGGCGCCATGCGATCGAGAGGTCGGGCAGCTCCAGGAGGCGGGTCACGGTATGGCGAAGGAGTTCCTTGCCACTTGCGAGCTGGTCATTCGGCAGAAGGACGACCGCGTCGGCGGCATAGAATGCCGTCCACGCGTCGACGTTGGCGCTGTGCGCCGCCGCGGCCCAATCCGCGTCGGCCTTGCGCACCGCCGCCTCGTCCGCCGCCAGATCGATCGCAGACATGGCCGAATGACTCGGCCGGCAAACGAATACGGAGCTGACTGCCAGAAATGCAAGGAATGCCAGCGGACCAGTTTTCATTCGTTTTCCCGAATGCAGATGCACGTTGACGTTATCGAAGACCCCCAATCAAAGCGCCACAGACTCCGACATTGGTCGCACCGACGTGCGTCTTGCCGGTCTCGCTCGTCACTTGAGTTCAACGCCCAGAGCTATCGGTGGCGTCCGGATTTTGAGCGCTGACGATTTAGTCCATCTTCGCATACATGCGCCATACAGTAGCTCACGCCACTCGGCCCCGGTCCATATTGCTGCACTGCGGTCTATTGGTTGTCTCGGACGTCTCATTTCTTGGCGGCGAGTCAATTCGCAACCAGCAGTCCGCATTGGCCCGGTCTACATTTCAACGTGCACCGCACAGACCCTGGCGCGTCCTTGAGGCGCGATCAAAGTGTAGACGTATCCAAACACGACAAACATCGCCGCGAGCAACCTGGCCGCCGGGCGTGCAGCGATTCCTGAAAGAATCGCGATGCCAGCCGCAAAATGCCCGGCCGCCGTAGCCAAAGCGTTTGCCCTGGCGGGAGACGCGCGGGAACCATCTTGACGGTGTAGACAAGATAGAATAGGTGAGCCAAGCCGGCGCTCGTGGCAGGAGGAGTGGTCGCTTACGCGGCTTTCCGCGCGTATCGGGGTCTACAAGGATCGCGGCAGCAACCACCTAACGCGGATACGCAAGGGCTACAATCCGGAGAGCTTCCATTCTGCACAGGCGCACGCTGATCGCGGCGCATGTCCCAACACGGAGATAAACCATGATTCGCACGTTCATGATCGCCGCGACATCAATCGCATTCCTTGCGCTCTCACCAACAGTTTTCGGTCAGCAGCCGAGCCACGGCACAGCCGACCAAGCCAAAACCATGCTCTTGAAAGCCGTTGCGGCTGTGAAAAAAGATAAGACCAAAGCGCTCAACATGTTCAACACAGGAGAAGGTGGGTTCCTGGACCGCGACCTGTATGTATTTTGCGCCAATATCAGCGACGGCAAGATCGTTGCCCAGGGCAACCCTAATGCAAAGCAACTGCTTGGCCAGGACCAGAGGACGCTCAAAGACTCTACCGGCAAAACTTTTGGCTTGGACCTCTACGCCGCCGGCAGTAAACCGGAGGGTCAAATCACCGAGGTCACATATATGTTTGTAAGGCCGGGTCCCGATACAAAGCCGGTGCCGAAGGTGAGCTTAGTCACTAGGGCTGGCGATTTAGTCTGCGGCGTCGGTTATTACAAGTAGCCGCGTTCCAGTCCGACGATCTCCTGGGGTGCCAGAATACGGCGCCCTGCCACCTCATTGTTGCACGCTAACAATTAGATCGCCTGCGTGCATGTCGCATGCCCAACCGTTCGTCGGGTTGACAGGTCGGCCGTCGGCTTCAGGGAAGGCAATTGGACCGACTAAGGGACGAGTCTTGGCCGGACTGAGACGTTGCCTGCATTCGACGCAAAGGTTGCTTCCTGACGGACGCGTGGACCCGTTGCCGCCTTTCGCGAGCGGCAGCTTTGAAGTACTAGAAGGCGCATCCGTGCAGCGTAGCTAAAGCTCGCTGGGCGGTGGTACTGGGGATGCAAAGTTGACGAAGGAGCAAACGTGATTATGCGAAGCTACATGGAGCCGCTCTTCGCCAACGTAAGTCGCTGGGTGGTCGTGGTCAGGCACGATCCGGACATGATTCTCGCGGTCGGTTCGCATTAGAAAGCCGCAGATGACTTCTTCCAGCGGCCGCGCGCAAGTAGGTTGTCTACGCTGTAGATTCCTTCCAGTAAGCGACACAGAGCGCAGACGGCGGCTAAGAATGGGCGGAAGCTGCAAGAATGCAGGAAACTATAGTTATTCCCCCTGGGTATTCCAAAGAAGGTGCACGCCAACTATTCATAACATCGGGAAGATCCTTCCAGTTACTTCTTGCTGGACTGACGAAAATCGGGTGTCTGCTGGTTGCGTCCGTTGGGGTTGCGGTGCTGTGCGGCTGGATATTCGATATTCCGCGCCTGACGCGCTTGCTGCCCGGCCTGGCATTCATGAAAATCAACACGGCCTGCGCCCTGCTTGTCGCTAGCATCGCACTCTGGCTTCTGCACACGCACCAACAGGGCACATTGTGGTTTCGTGTAGCACGCTGCCTTGCCGTTCTGCTGGTCGCGCTCGGCGGCCTTACCCTGTCTGAACATCTCTTCGGACTGCAACTCGGCATCGATCAGCACATCCCGTCCGGCGCACAATTGACGGCGCCATCTGCGCATTTCGGGCGCGTGTCACCCGCTTCGTCGTTCATCATAACGATTCTAGGTCTCGCTCTGTTGGCGCTCAGGGCTCGGCGGTCAAATCTTGCCGCGTGCGCCCATTGGCTGGTAATTCCGCCTCTACTCGTCTCGACCCTTGCCGTCCTGGCTTACGCTTACGGCGCCACCTCCTCACTGTACGCAGTGACGCCATACGCCTCGATGGCCGCACACACGGCAGCATCATTTCTCGTTCTGAGCTTGTGCGTGCTGGCGGCCGATACGGAGCACGGATTCGCGAGCATCGCAATCAGCGACACCGCCGGCGGACTTGTTTCGCGCCGGTTGCTCCCCACGATTCCCGTCATGATATTTTTACTCGGCTTGGTACGCTTGGAAGGGCAGGAGCTCGGACTGTATGACACCCCGTTCGGTTCAGCACTAATGGTGCTCCTGAGTATCGCTTTTTGTGTCGTAGCGGTTGCATGGACCGCAACTACTCTTCATAAGGTCGATCTCAATCGCAAGCTCGCTGAGGCCGAGATCTTAAGTCTCAACGCAGGATTGGAATTGCGGGTGCGGGAACGTACCCACGAACTTTCACAAGTATCCTCGCAATTAAGATTGGTCAACGGCGCACTCGAATTGTTATCACAGCAGGACGGACTCACGGGTCTGGCTAATCGACGGTTCTTCGATGCGTATCTTGGCGACCAGGTCGCCATCGCGCGTCGCTACGAACGATCGTTGGCACTTGTGCTATTCGATGTGGATTGGTTCAAAGCCTACAATGATCATTATGGACACCAAGCTGGCGACGAGTGTCTGAAGCGCGTAGCTGCCGCATTGCGATCCTGTTGCCGCCGCACGGCGGACATGGCGGCCCGATACGGTGGCGAGGAGTTCGCCATAATCCTCCCAGAGACCGGGTTGAGCGATGCGGTGCAGATCGCTGAAGCCGCCAAAGACGCGGTAGTGAAGTTGCGAATCGCGCATGAGAAGTCCGCCACGGCGCCCTATGTCACTATCAGTGGCGGCATCGCCGTCCTGCTGGCCATCGGAAACAGCAGCGCCCCGCAATTGATCATGGAAGCCGATCGACGCCTCTATCAAGCGAAACACTTGGGGCGCAATCGCATGATTGCCGCGAGAGCAGAGCTCGGTCAGGCGGTGGCATGACATGAAACGCGCCGATCGGTCTGGCGAGGCACTTCCGACTACCACCGATTCAACTTCGCCCTGTCATGACTGGCCGTATCTGGGTGTTGAAGTTTTAGCGTTTAATGTCTCAAAGTGCTCGCGATCAGTACGTCTGATGGAAGCTATCGGGACTCGGTGGCAACATGGTGAAGCACCATCTGCATGTCGGGATCTCTGCCATCGTGAGAGCGCAAAGACAAGCTGGATGATTGCTCACTGCAGTGGTGATCGGGGAAAATTCAGTCCAATACTTGAAGTCTGTTAGCCTGCAGTCTCTAGCCTGCACTCAATCATTGCGGCGGTGCGTTCCTCGCAAAGGTGGCGAGTTGATCGGCCAGGGCTCTACGAAAGGCGGGTCGCGACTCGCACCGGCTGCGGTAAGCATCAAGCGTCGGAAACTTCGCGATCAAATCAGTATGCCGCGGGATTCGCAGCACAGTCGTCATCAGTAGATCTGCTGCCGAAAAGCGATCCTCGAGGTATTCCTTTCCTTCAAGAGACTTCGCCAAATCCGCAAGTCGGCGTGTTGCACGCTCGAGCACCATTGGCCGACGCTCCACGGCCCACGCGGCGCCTGCGTGGAACAGATCTATCTCCGTCAAGTTCTGCAGGTGCGGCTCAACGGAGTTGAGTGCGGCAAACATCCACGTTCGCGCCCGCGCCCGTCCGTTCGTGTCGGTCGGAAGGAACGCTCGGGACTGCTCGGCAACGTGCCAGACGATCGCACCCGACTCGAACAACGTAAGCCCGTCCTCCTCGTATGCGGGAACTTGGCCAAAAGGCTGTAGGGCGCGGTAAGCAGCCGAGCCTTGGTCCGCGGAACCGATAAGTCGCTCCTCATAGGGACGGCCCACCTCTTCCAAAACCCAGCGTACGCGCAAGTCCCGCACCAGGCCTTGTGCAAATGGTGGCACCCAGCGAAAAGCGCTCACACGAATCGTCGTCATTGCGTTTGATCCTACATCTTGGTAGTCGTCCATGATGACTAGTTGTGAGCCCAGCGCGAACAACCTCATGGTAAAACCATGGCCGAATGGCGGCTATCCGGCAGCCGGCTTTAAACCTCGACTGGTCGGTGCTGGCCGAAAATTCGCGTACGCGTGCGTTTGTTCGGCCATCTCTAGTGCGTTATCGACTTCGATTCTCGAGCACCGAACTCGGCGGCGCGAGTCCGTAACGCCGCATCGGCTCGATGCAAAAGGCACCCAACGCCTACCACATGCCGCCGAGAGCCACGGTGATCGCTTCGCCGTTCACGCCCCGGGCAGCGTCGCTGCACAGGAACGCGATTACTTGCGCGACTTCGCGCGGCTCCAGTACCCGGTTCTGCGGGTAAATGGCGGCGCGCTCGCGCCACACCTGCTCGACGCTGATGCCGCGCCGTTCGGCCTCCGCCTTCGCCGAGCGCTCGGCCATTGCCGTTCGCACCCAGCCAGGCAGCACTGCGTTGGATGTGACTCCGAACGGCCCAGCGTCCTGCGCGACCGCGCGAGCGAGTCCGATAACCCCATGCTTGGACGCGGTGTATGCGCTGCCGGAGCGTTCCGCTTTCTCGCCGGCGGTCGAACTGGTAAATACGAGCCGGCCGAAGCCGCGCTTGCACATGCCGCCGACCGTCAGCCGCGCGAGCTCGAACGGACCATCGAGGTTGACGCGCATTGTCTCGCGCCAGACCTCGGGATCCTGCTCCCACACGAGCCGCTCGTGGGCCGAGCCGATGCCGTGGTTCACGACCAGCACGTCAATCGGCCCCAGTCGCTGCTCGGTCTCGGCAATGGCGAGTGCACAGCCCTCGGCGGTGCCGAGGTCGGCCGCGACGAATTCGAGGCCAACGGCCGCCAGTTCCGACCGGCTGCGCGAGACGACCATCACACGCGCTCCCGCTGCCGACAGCAGTAGCGCGGCCTCGCGCCCGATTCCCCGGCCGCCGCCCGTGACGAGTGCCACACGTCCGTTCATCTTTTGTAGCTCCCCTATTCGTGTTAGCAGAATCGACCCACGCCATTATGTTTTATCTTTCCCGAGGATTGGTACTTGGTGAAAGTGTCGGCCACCGAGTTGAAAGGCGGCTTCGGAGTAGTCACCCACGAGCGCCCCCGGGCTGCATTCGCCTGCCGAGAAAACAGACATGCCGGGCATCAAGATGTGACGCAGACGGTTGACACTGAATTCGCTGCGCCCGCCTGCCTATATCACCATCGATCCGCTCTGTTGATTTCTGCTGAGCTGCGCGCGACAGCAGCTGCGGATCGCGAAAGGCAGTGGGTGGAGTCGCAAAACTGACAGTGGCGAACGGCAGCTTCTCGGACGGCCAGCGTGGCGTTTGAGTGCGGTGGGCGGCGGAGCGTATTCTCCAAACCGTCCCGCCGGGGGCACAAATTGAAGAGGGAGACGGGAAATGTCCGTGGGCAAGGCCCCGGTGTGGAGCTCGCAGCTCGCGGCGTACCTCGGCACCATCGGCGCGGCGGTGGGCCTAGGCAGCATCTGGCGCTTTCCGTACCTCGCCGGCACCTACGGCGGCGGCACCTTCATCATCGTCTTTGTGTTCGCGTGCCTGTTCATCGCGACGCCGCTCCTGACCGCTGAGTTCATGATCGGGCGCCATGCCCGGCTGCCGCCGACGTCGGCAGCGGGCGCGCTTGCCGCTAGCGTCGGCGCGTCGCGGCGCTGGAATGCGATCGGGCAGATTGCCACGCTCGCGGTGTTCCTGATCGGCTCCTACTACACGCTGATCGCCGGCTGGGTCATCGCCTATGCCGTGAAGTGTGCACACGGGGATCTGGCCGGGCTGTCGCGGCCGGCCGTGCGGGCCGAATGGCACGCATTCCTGTCTAACCCGTGGCAGCTGATGAGCTGGCAGCTCCTGTTTGTCGTGACGGTCGCGTTCATCTCCGGCCGCGGCCTAGGTCGCGGCATCGAGGTCGCGAGTCGCATGCGCGCGCCAGCGCTGCTCGTGTTGTTGCTGTTGCTGGACGGCTACTCACTGTACACGGGCGACGTGGCAGCCGCCCTGCACTTCTCGTTCGCGCCGCACTGGAAAGCCATGTCCGCTAACCTCGTGCTGGCCGCGATCGGCCAGGCGTTCTTCGCCACCGGCGTCGGACTCGGGATGATGCTTGCGTACGGATCGTACATGTCTAGCGAAGCGCCGCTGGTGCGCCCGGCGCTCGCGATCTCCGGCTCCATTCTGCTCGCGTCGCTTCTCGCCACGCTGCTCGTCTTCCCGCTGGTCTTCCGCTTCCACATGGACCCGGCGGGTGGGCCGGCACTCGTGTTCGACGTGCTGCCGACGGTCTTCGCTGTGATGCCGGGCGGGCGGCTGGTCGGAACGATATTTTTCCTTCTGCTGATCTTGGCGGCGCTCACCCCTATGGTCGCCGCCTTCGAACCGGTGGTCGCCTGGCTCGGAACTCGCGGATGGTCGCGCCCGCGGGCAGCCGCCGCGTCGGCTTTGGCATTGTGGGCAACGGGCTTGGGGTCGGTGCTGTCGTTCAACGTGCTTGCCGAGTGGCACCCACTCGAGGCGGTACCGCTGCTCGCTGGCAAGACGCTGTTTGAATTGATCGACTTCCTCGCTGGCAACGTGCTCGCGCCGGTAGGTGCGCTGTTGACGTGCCTGCTGATGGGCTGGCGGCTGGACCGCGCGATCTTCGCAGCGGAGTTACCCGGCACGGCACCGTTTGTGCAGCGGGTCTGCCGCATGCTGCTGCGGTACGTGGCGCCGCTGGCGATCGGCGCGTGCTGCTGGCCGCTTTCCTGCCGAGACGCGCCTGAGCGCACCGGAGAGGGGCAGAGTTCGGGGTGCACCACGCCTCTTCCGCGATGCGAAAAGTCCAGCTCTCAACTACCTTCTCAACGGGAAGCTTAGCTCGCTCGTGCTGTGCGCGCCCGGTCGTATGGCCGAACGACGAACCCGCCGTGCGCGCGCATTGGGAGCCTATTTTTCTACGCTGGGCATATTGCCCAGTAACGACCCTTGGCACACCGACCCGCTAGGCCACAAACCAGGAGCGGCCCTGGAACTTACATTTACCCTCAGCGCAGCAAGCTGAGTATTGTCAGCGCGAGGTAGCACACAAAGCGCGGGCGGCTACTTGTGTACATATGCCGCCAGTTTGCTGTGGGTGCGCACTGCATCATCGTCGGCCAATGCAGTGTCTCGCGCTCGCGACCCACGGATGAGTCGTTCGAAGTCGCCGGCGGGCAAGGGGTGGCTGAAATGATAGCCCTGATATTCGTCGCAGCCGGCAGCTTCGAGAAAATTGAGCTGGGCGGGCGTTTCAACACCTTCGGCCACGACTTTGAGGCTCAGACTGTGCGCCAGCGAGACAATGGCGCGAACGATCGATGCGTCTTCCGGACGACTCGCGATTTCGTTGATGAATACGCGATCGATCTTGAGTTTGTCGATCGGGAATCTGCGCAAATAACTCATACTAGAATACCCGGTGCCAAAGTCGTCCACTGAGACAAGCACTCCCATCGTGCTCAGCTGCTCGAGGATTGCGATGGACTGTTCGGGGTCGCTCATGACCGCGCTCTCCGTGAGCTCTACCTCGAGAAATCGGGCCTGTAGTCCCGCGTCATCGAGCGCACGACGTATGCTATCAACGAGCCCGCTATCGCGAAACTGTGATGCGGACAGATTTACCGAGATGCGCAGAGGCGGAAGGCCGTCGTCTTGCCAGACTCGCGCTTGCCGACACGCTTCCCGGATGACCCATTCGCCGATGGCACCGATCAAGCCGCACTCTTCTGCAAGCGGGATGAAGTCCGCAGGTGAAATGACTCCGCGGGTGGGGTGCACCCAGCGCACTAGAGCTTCCGCGCTGCGGACCGCGCCATTTCGCGTATCCACTTTCGGCTGGTAATACAGCTCGAATTGCTTCAGAGCGACGGCGCTGTGCAGGTCACTTTCCAGCTGAACCTTGTCCGTTCCGGCATGCATTCCCGGCGCGAAGCACTGGACATTGCCCCGACCCTGCTGTTTGGCGGAATACATGGCGGCGTCCGCATGCGCAAGCAACGCCTCAATGGATCCGCCATCGGCGGGATAGATCGCGATTCCAATGCTGACTGAGGTATGAACGTCGATGCCGGCGACTCGCACCGGCGGCTGCAGAGCCTCGATGGCCCGGGCCGCGAGCCGTGGCGCGTCCTCGACGTCGGCGATGGAGCTGGCGAGCAGCACGAACTCATCGCCGCCAAAGCGAGCCACGGTGTCGATTGTCCGTACGACGCCCATGAGTCGGCGCGCGACTTCCTGCAGAAGCTCATCTCCCGCCCGGTGTCCTAAAGAGTCATTGATAAGCTTGAAGCGGTCAAGATCGCACACCAATACCGCAAATGACTGCTCGTTGCGGTCGGCGTGTGCCATCGCTTGGGTCAGCCGATCATCCAGCAAGACACGATTCGGTAGCCCTGTGAGCACGTCGTGGGTGGCCAAATGCCGCAGCTGCCGATTTGCGGTTTCCAATCCCCGCGTGCGCGCCGCGATAACTTCTTCTAGTCGCAACACCTGGTCTCTGACGAGTCGATCGTTTTCCCACTTGCGGCTCAGCGCCGTGGCGCACTGCAGGACCTCAATCGGCTCGGCGGGTTTGCGCAGCACTAGTAATTTGTCCGAGTGCCCCAGTCTTGCCACGACCTCTGTCCAGTCGTAGTCGGTGTGGGCCGAACAGATGACGACTTGCACGTCCGGATCCGTCGCCCACAGGCGCTCGATGGTTTTAAGACCATCCCAGCCGGGCGGCATGCGCATGTCGACAAATGCCATAGCGTACGGCCGCCCTTCGACGAGCGCTTGCTGTGCCATCGCCACACCGTCTTCTCCTTGATGCGCGGAGTCGATTTCGAAGTCGGGACGCACCGCGGCGGTCGCGGACTCGCCGAAGATGTCTGCTTCCAACACCTCGAGCGTCGCTTGCGCCGTATGCTCCGCCTGGGCGCCCAGGACCTTGCGAAAATCGTGATGGATGGCCGCGTTGTCATCGATGATCAAAATGCGGCGATTGAGGAGTGGCGGCGGACTAGGCACGGACAGGCTCCGCGCGGCTGCACGGCAGCTCGAGAATGAACGCCGCGCCGCATCCCAGCCCGTCGCTCTCGGCATGCAAGGATCCGCCGAGTTCCTGGGCCGCGAGTGCGCCGCTGTGCAAGCCGAAGCCGTGCCCGGACTGACGGGTCGTGAAGCCATGGGTGAAAAGGCGGTTCATATTCTCTGCGAGGATACCCACGCCATTGTCAATGACGGAGATGCGCACACCGTTTGCCACAGTGTCGATTCGCAGGGTGATCAGCTTATCCGTTTTGCCGGATTCGTCGCATGCGTATTTGGCGTTGCGCACGAGATTCACCAGAATTTGCAGCACTTTGTGTTTATCGACGGTGATCGGCGGCGCCTCGTTAAATTCACGGCGCAGCGTCACTCCGTGACGGACAAAAGCCCCGGCGTTCAGGCGCAAACTGTCCTCCACCAGATCGGCAACCGCGACGGTTTCCGTGACACCGCACAGCTTGGCGTAGGTCTGCTGCATCGCCACGGTCTCCTTGATGTGTTCCAAGTTCTCGCGCAATGCTGCGAGTTCTTGCAGGGCCATCTGCTGGTCGGTCATCAGCTGTTCGCCCAGAGTGGCAAGGTATTCCGGTATGCGCTTGCCACGCTCGTCGGAAGCGAGGAATTCGCCGGCCTGCTGCCCCTTCTCCAGCAGCAGCGTTGCCACGCGGCATACGCCGGGGGCTTTGGACTGTTTAACGCGTTCGACCACGAGACTTGCCGAGATATTGACGCTGTTCAGGATGTTGCCAACGTTGTGCAGCACATTGGTGGCGACTTCGGCCATGCCTGCTTGTCGCGACGCAGTCAGGAGCAATTTGTGCACCCGTTCGAGCTCTTCTGCTGATTCCTTGCGTGCGCTGATGTCGCGGAGGTACTCGACTGAGTACTCGGGTTTGGCATCGCCTTCGCGAACCAGTGCCGTCGTCATGCGAACCCAGAGGAAGCTCCCATCTTTGCGGAGGTAGCGTTTCTCGAGATCCACGAAGGCGATTTGCCCATTCCACAGACGTTTGAGCTCTGCCGACACGCGCGCAACGTCGTCGCTGTGTGTGACTTCGCCCATCGTCTTATTCGTGAGGTCGCCGGGGTCGAAGCGCAGCAGCGTGCAGAACGCTTGGTTACAGCGCAGTATTCTCCCGCGGCGGTTGGCATGTGCAATACCGATCGGTGCCTGATCGAACGTATTGCGGAACATGGTTTCGACGTTACGCAAATTGTCACGCTCGGTGACCAGGTCGGTACGGCCGATGATCGTGCCAACGAAGCCGGAACCGCCGTTGGCGGCGACTGCCTGCTCGGAAGCGGGCGACGGAATCGCGGGCTGTGCCCCAGAGAGGATCGTTAGCTCGGCGAGGTGTGCGCGCAGCTCGGCTTGTGCAACGCCTTGCTCAGCCAAGAGTAACAGCGAGGCGCGCTGCTCAGGGGATAGCGGACGCGCGGTCGTGCCATAGATAGAGAGTGTGCCCAGTACATCGCCGCGCGCGGTTCGCAATGCGCATCCCGCATAGGAACGGACGGCGAGCGCACCGATTACACATTCCGTATTGCGAAAACGCTCGTCCAGGGTTGCATCCGGAACCTCGAACAACGTCGAAGCAAGCAAAGTGTACCTGGAGAAGGGATCGTGCAGCGGCACGGCGGCAGGCGGCAGCAGTTCATCCGTAGTGCACCAGGCTTCACCGCCACCGGCGAGCACAATGGAGGCAAGGGGTGTTTGGCACGCGCGCGCCGCGAGCTGGGCGAGGCCGCCGAAGATGGGATCCAGGATCCCGCTTGTTGGAACGGCGAGCGCGGCAGCGCTTTTATCGCTACGCGCCGCAGTGGTGGATTCCGGATTCACTGGACAGGCGTCGGCAGTGAGACAATTCTCATCGTAAAGCGCCTCGTTGCCGAGTCTATTGGCTATTGGACGTATTGTGGAATGTGACCATCCGGAGGGATGTCGATTGCATCACAAGATCGATGTTGCTACAGCGAAGTATGTCGCACCTTGACTTGCGAGCGTCGGTATCTTGAGGATTCACTTCCTCGAATTAGCTGATTGCGCAGGAGCAGGTACCATAGCTGGCTTGTTTTATAGGCCCTGACGCTTTCTGTGAGGAAGGCTCGTCGTCGGCCATGGCTCTTGCTTCAGACGCCGCTCGGCAAGTCGAGTGAATGATTGAGGCAGAGCCGCACGGGTTCCGTGAAGCTCCTTTGGCGGCCGCCCACAACAACGATATAAATTAGCGATTCGTTCCGGCTTTGTCGGCGTTGATCCGCACGCGCGTCACGGCACCCTTGGCAACGTGACGCGCAGGTTTAAGACAGCCTAGGTGTTTGCACCCAAGCTCTGATACCGGTCGATATTCGACAACGTCGGGGCCATCTTACGGTTGTCGAGACTTACCGCGCCGGCACCGAAATGCACGATTTGCAGGAGGCCGCCGACGATGATGAAGTTCTTGAGAAAGTGAATCATCTGGTTCTGGTCAGCGAAGTTGTGATGGAAGAACGCGGCAGTCGCGACAACAAAGGCAGCGAGAATCAGTGCTACCGGGCGGACTCGATAACCGAGAAGCAGTAGGAGGCCGCCTCCAGCCTCAACTAAAACGGCGACGAGCCACGCTGCTGGCGGAACGGGAAGTCCGACTGCGGCGATCATCGCCGTCGTCGCGCCATAGGTGGCGAGCTTACCCAGCCCGCTCATGAGGAAAATCGCGCCGATGATGGCTCGGCCGACAAAGGGCAAATAGCGGGTACTGTCGCTCATGATTACTCTCCTTCGTTGGCATTTACGTTCAGGTGGCAAGCGGTCGGGCAACTTTGGGTCCGGGCTGCGTCGACAGCCCTTCTGCCGCACCGCCGGATGTCTTACACCGGTCCAGCCCAAATGGTATGAGGCTGAAGCACTGGCCAGAAGTCAGTGCGGCGGCAACACCGCGTTCCCTTGCAGGAACAATGATCCGCCTTACGGGCAGATTTGCGCTACAGTATTGGAAGACAACGCGCCAACCGGATGGGGTAGGACGGTGCATGACCTGAATGATCTGCGGTTCTTTACGGCCGTCGTCGAACAGGCCGGATTTTCTGCTGCTGCGCGCGTGTTGAACCTGCCGAAATCCAGCGTCAGCCGTCATGTCGGACGGTTGGAGGCGCGCCTGGGTGTGCGTCTCCTGGAGAGGTCGACGCGTAAACTGCGGGTGACTGAGGTGGGAAAGGCCTATTACTCCCGGTGCCGGGCGATCCTTGCCGATCTCGAGACGGCCGACCGGGATGTCACTGAGCATCGCTCCAAGCCCGCCGGCATCATTCGGGTCAGTTGTCCGACCGGCATCGCGCAATATGGACTCGCCCTCATCGTGCCCGGTTTTATCGCGCGCTATCCCCTTGTCCGCGTCCAGATTCTCGCCACCAATCGGCTGATTGACCTCATCGAGGACAAGGTCGACGTCGCCATTCGTGCGCGCACGCGCCTACAGGACGAATCGCTCACGATGCGCAGGCTGGGCACCAGCCGCCTGATCTTCGTCGCCAGCGCTGAATTTGTGGCGAGCCACGCGATCCCACCCAACCCAGCCGGATTCGCTGATTTGCCTTTCTTGAGCTTTCAAGAGGAGACGGCTCGCCCAAGCTGGACAATGACGGGGCCCGATGGCGAAACGCAGCTCGTCACTTTCGATCCGGTGCTTTGGACGAGCGACTTCAACATTCTGCTGGAGGCCGCTGGTTCCGGAACGGGCGTTGCCCTGCTGCCGGTTCAGGTCGTCGAACGCGCACTCAGTGAGGGGCGCCTCGTCCGCATTCTGCCCGAATGGCATTCTGAAGACGTCACGATCCATCTGGTATTCGTGACAAAGCGGGGTCTGGCGTCGGCAGTGCGCGTCTTTATCGACTATTTGGCCGACCAGTTCAAAGTCATCTGGAAAGAGGAAACTTGAGCGGTCACAAAGAATCTGTGCGTTGTCACTGCCGCAACTATTGAATGATACCCGCAAGGTCGTTGCCTATCAGCGGCGCGGATATTCCAATTTGCGGCAGATCCAGAAATCGCCAGGGGTTGTGCTCGCCGGCCGTTGGGTGCCGTCGCCAGTCGTGGGTGATGCGTACCTGCGCGCCTAAGTCTTGACAAACGAGTGCCGCGGGACTGGCTCAGTGCCATTCGTCGGTGTGTGGCGGAAGAGTCAGGGGCCAATAGCACTTCCGGAAAGCTCCTGCACCGCCCGGCTGCCGACGGCAAGTAAAAACGGCCTATCCAGGACCTTCCGACCTACATCCTCCTTAATCGCCTGGGGCGATGTCTCCTATCGAGAGATATAGGCTGGGCAGTGGCGTGGGCTGCATCTAACGTACCGTCCTACGGTCGCGGTCCCTTGGAAGGCCCATGCTGAAAACCATCACATTCCGTCGGACATCCGAGAGCAACGCCATCGCAGCCTGGAGAAGTCAGGCAACTCAACTGGGGCTGCGAGCTCAACGGGCGGCAATTCAGTGCAACCTGGCCCTGATGCAATGGTCGCCTAAGAGCCTACCTTCGGCGGATGTGACAGCTTACTGGCGAATGGCGACCGCCGCGCCGCGAGTGCCATGGTATCGGTCGCTCCGCGCAACAGGGCCAGAACGCTTCAGTCCCCATCGCGTGGGGTCATCGGGGTAACTGGCGGATCAACCATGGGGATCGGCGACGTCATTTCCGCGCTAAACGCTGTCGCCAGTTGCAGCTCGAGAGAAGAACCCATTGCCTCTTCGCCCGTTCGACTTCCACGCGCGATCCTGGTCATCTGCCTCGTGTGCACGTTAGCCATTCAGGGGTGCGCCGGTTTCGTCGTGAGCGAAGCGACGCCCGCGACTCATTGGCAACCATTTCTCGACCAGCCCATGACGATTCGCACGCTCGGAAGTGACCAGCGATTTTCGCAACTGTCCTCGGTGAGCGTGGCGGAGCGACTTCGTGCCCAGCGCGGACGGGAACCGCTTAGCATCCTCGCCCTCTCGGGTGGCGGCGCCTTCGGCGCTTTCGGCGCCGGCGCGATGGAAGGTCTTACGCGCTCGGGCTCGCGGCCGCAGTTTGCAGTCGTCACAGGGATTAGCACCGGTGCGCTCATCGCGCCTTATGCGTTTCTTGGGCCGACGTGGGACGCGCAACTCCGAGATGTCTATACCAGCGGAGCTGCCGACAACTTACTGCAATCACGAGGCCTCGGCGCGCTCTTCGGCTCCAGCTTATATAGTGGCAAACCTCTGCAGCAGCTCGTCGATGCCTATGCCAGCGATGAAATGATCCAAGCCATCGCGCATGAGGTGGGAAAGGGGCGCTCACTGCTAGTGGCCACAACCGACGTGGCGAGCGGAGAGCGTATTGTGTGGGACCTGGGTGCGATCGCTCTCAACGGTGGCCCAAACGCCCGAACGCTGTTTCGCGACGTCCTGGTGGCCTCCGCCAGCGTGCCCGGAATGTTTCCGCCGGTCATGATCCGCGTCGACGAGGATGGTGCGCCGCGTGATCAGGCGCACGTGGACGGCTCGGCGACGGGACCGTTCTTCGTGCCTTCGGCGTTCGTGCAGTCTGCCCCTGAGACACGCGACCCCACACACCGTCCCGCGGTGTACGTCATCGTCGACGGCCCGCTGGTCGAAGCGTCCGGAACGACCCGCTTGACGACGCGCGCAATTCTGTCGCGAAGCATTCACGTGGGATTGAATCATTTACTGCGAACAACACTTGAATTGACGGCCGCGACCGCTCAGCTTCAGGGCGCGACACTTCAGTATGCGGCGGTTCCAACTGCCTACCCCCATGTGGATGCGTTCGACTTTCGCGCCGCAACGATGCGACCGCTCTTCAGCTATGCCAATGAATGCGCACAAGCCGGACGGCTCTGGACCGCCTTTCAGCACAGCGACCAGGCCGTCGAAATGTCGGTAACCGCGACGCGCGGGGTTCCGTGTCCCGCCGACGATACGTTCATCGGTCATTTTGCCTCACGCTGAGCGGACGGCGGCGCCGACAGGCATCCTCACCGGTTGACCGGACCGCGTGCCCAACATTCGGTGGCCGATCGCGCCCTGAGCACAAATGCCACGGCCAAGGCGTAGTGCGCGGTGACACGCCAAGACCCCAACCCACGGGGCTGTTCCTTAGTGATTACGCTTTTCGACGCGCCGTGTTCGAAGCGGCGACTCAGGACACGTGGAGGTATCGATCAGTCGTTCAAGCATTAACTTGAGATCACCGGAAAGGCTGGTGCCGTTTGCGTCGGCTAGCGCTTTGTTGCCGATGACCTTGTGAAAGAGCTGTAACCCCACGATTAGGGCAAGAACGATTGCGGCTCGCTCGCCCCGCTTTGGACCGCGCATGAAGGATTTCAACGGTCGCTCGCAATGGCGGGCGATTCTATCCCGCAATATTTCTGCTGCGCGAGGATTCGGGGCGGAGCGCAGCAGCAGCAGCAACGGATCGCTCGGGTGCCCGTCCTTGCCGCTTTTGGTCACGACCAGCTCAGCCAAGCGCTGTGCGAGCGTTGAGGCATCGCCGGCGAACAAGCTGCTATCCGCAAACATAGTCTCGACAGCGGCAGCGAAAAGTCTCTCTTTCGAGCCAAAATATCTATTCACAAGAACGGCGGTCACGCCTGCTGTCTGAGCGATTTCCCGAACCCCAACGCCGTCGTAGCCTTGGTGCGCAAACGCGGCCAAGGCCGACCGCAGAATTGCCTCGCGAGTGGCCACCGCGTTTCGCGGCCGCCTGGGTTGATGCCTGGGAGATCTTGGCTTTTCGGTCAAGTATACACCTGTGGACTTTGCTTCTTCGTAAGTATACAATCGTGTACATGAGCACATCAAGCCTTTTCGACCACCGTTCAACCGTGGACGATGCGATAGGACTCGATTTGTCCAACCGCACCATAGTCATGACGGGTCGTAACTCTGGCATCGGGTTCGAGACGTTTCGCACGCTTGCCATCGGCCTCTTTTACCCTGGAGCAGTCCCATGTTAGATGGCGTTTCACTGGATCAACTGCGCACCTTTATCGCGGCCGTCGACGAGGGCAGCTTTTCGGCGGCCGGACGCCGCTTGCGGCGTGCCCAGTCCGTGGTCAGCCAGACGCTGGCGAATCTGGAAGGACAACTCGGCGTGAAGCTCTTCGATCGCGGCGCTCGGCGCCCGTTGCTCACAGATCAGGGTCGCGCACTTCTTGCCGATGCACGCGAGGTAGCGGGCGACATAGACCGCTTCAAGGCGCGCGCGAAGGGCTTGGCCAGGGGCCTTGAACCGGAACTCGGCGTGGTTGCCGACGTCATGTTTCCGATCGCGCCGATCACCTATGCCGTGGCCGCCTTCCAAGAGAAGTTCCCCGCAACCGCATTGAAGCTCTACATGGAGGGGCGGTGCGCCGTGGTCCGGCAGGTGCTCGACCGGCGCTCTCCTGTCGGCATCATGGCGTCCTTGTCTCCTGCTCCACCGGTGCTTAGCAGTGAACGGCTCCTGACCGTGAGGTTGGCCATGGTCGTTTCGCCACAGCACCCGCTGGCAATCCACGACGCTCCGATCCCGACCCCCCTCTTCGCTGAGCACCTCCAGCTCGTGCACACCGATCGCTCGGATATGCAGCATGACCGCGAATTGGGGCTCCTGTCCCCGAGAACGTGGCTCTTGGCCCATCTGGGGGCGAAGCTTGCCTTCTTGCGCGCAGGGTTCGGCTTCGGCTTCATGCCGCAGCACGTAGTCGAGGCGGACCTCGCAAGCGGCGAACTCGTTCAGATCTACGCCGAGGAGGCTCCGCCTGAGGGCCACATCGTAGCAATGTCGGCAATCTACCGGACCGACAGCCCGCCGGGGCCGGCGGGTCGCTGGCTCATCGACCACCTCAAACAAGAAGATGCACTGCGGCTGCAACGGCAGGCGACGCGAGCTGTGGCTGCGATCGCACCGAAGAGCGCCGCGGCCTTTAGCGGTCTTCACGCCCATTGAATACGCGATGAATGATCGAGGGAGATGAGCTGAGTGATCCACTTGAACTGCCACCTATCCCAGGACCGGATGCAATCCCGCGTAAATCTGCGCGAACGATCACTCGTATCGAAAAATATGAGCTACGCAGACAGAGGTCGAACCACTTCTCTTTCCGCGAACTGCAGGAGTAATGACAATGGATGATTCAAAGCTGCGACAGGAAGTGCTCGATGAGCTCAACTGGCAGCCGCATATCCCCTCCGCCCAGATCAACGTCACAGCCGATAGGGGCATTGTCCACTTATCCGGCTACGTTACGACGTACGCACAAAAGGTTGCGGCTGAGCAAGCGGTGAAGGGTATCGTCGGCGTTCGTGCTGCAGTCGTTGAAAATCTTGAAGTGAAGGTCGCCGACGGAAACTCCGGCGCGGATGAGGAAATCGCTCTGCGCGCGCGCGCCTCGATCTCCTGGGCAGCGCTCGTCCCCAGCGGTCAAGTGCAGGTGGACGTCAAAAGCCGATGGGTCACGCTATCGGGTCAACTCGACTGGCATTTCCAGCGAACGGCTGCCGAAACGATGGTCAGGAACTTGGCGGGCGTCGCCGGAGTATCAAACGAAATCACGCTCCGCACCCATCCGCAAACGACGGACTTAAAGGCTGCCATCGAGCGCGCGCTCAGGCGCAGCGCCGATGTTGACGCCCGCTTTATCCGCGTGAAGGTCGTGGACGGTTTGGTAACACTCGAGGGCGCAGTAGGGTCCTGGTATGCCCGGGAACGCGCCGAAGAAGCGGCGTGGATGGCACCGGGCGTGAGCTCCGTTCGCGACATGTTGATTGTCACGTAAAGATCCCCACCAATTCGGTTCCGCTGCGGGTTGACGGCTACGTGCAGAGAATGTAAGTAGAAATGTTCTACTGCCCGGCGCGCTGAGCACCCGTCGCGCACGGGTATGCGCAGCGTCGTGCGCGCACGCCACCGCGGTTCAACCGCTGCGGCTCCCACTCCATCTCCATGCCTGAGTGTGACCGCCGAATCCGGCGAACTGCCGTTATCTACGTGTACGAATGAGGCTTGCCAAGGAACAAGAGTTCGTGATTTCTCGCGAGTGCCATCGACCAAGTCTCACCCGCTCTCCGTGTGCGTCCCGCGGGCGAAGCACCACGACATACATCGTTCCTGTCGATAGATCCCATCTAGAGAGAGAGGCTTCCGCGCTAGATGTCGCCCTTCTACGCTTGCCGTCATGGGTGCGAAGAATTGCGAACGTACGGATGAGCCTGCCAAACACAGCACTGAACGATTGTTTGGTCTACGCCAGCACGAGCCCTTGCATCACACGCAGCGCCAGTACCGCGCCCCCACCGCGGCGTTCATCAAGGTTGGCCTTCTCCTGCTACTCCTTTGCGCGGACTACGCGCCTCGCTCCGCATACGCGCAATTTAGTTGCGAGAGCTGTGAAGTTGCGGTCGGAGCGGGCGGGACGTACCACTACTGGGCCACGACCGGCAGCCTGGTCCTGCCAGTTGCTGTGACCTGGAGCGAGAACCGCTACGAGTTCGGAATATTTCGCTTCACCGACCAACAGTTGCTGCCACTGCCCGGAACGCACCGAGCACGACAAATGGCCAATCCATACTGGGGAGCATCCCTGTCACGCCGTTGGCAGATTTTCGAGCGTGGTCCGGTACGGGGATTCTTCGGCTTCGGATTGGCGGGACGAACTGAAGCGGACGAACTGAGCGCTACCCGGTGGGACTTTGCGTCTCAACTCGGGCTTCGGTTTCGGTTGCCCGGTGACGGTGTGATTGGTGAGGTTGCTATGCGTCATTGGTCTAACGGTGGAATCAAGCTTCCGAATCATGGTCAGGACTTTGCAACCGTGACATTCAGGCTCAATTCCCGGCTGTTTGGCCTCGGTAAAGGGGACCAATATGCCATCGATCCGTCTTTCAACCTTCATCGGCCGCCGGTCGCCAATGATCCCGGCTGGGAAAGGACAACTTTGCCATGAGCGACGAAGAGTTAGAACAAATAATTCACAAGGCACGAATGTTCAAGGAGCTGCGTCGCGCGAAGGAGCGCGTCAAACGATTGGAGCGGCAATTGCGCGGCGAACCTGTACAGCCTGAGGACTCTCCCTACGTGCCCGAATTCCTACGCGTGCAGGTAGGTGCTGTGTACGCGGATGGCGCGGGTTCCGACATGCCTTTACTGCGCAATGAGAAGAGGACGCATGCAATGACTGTGGCAAATTCGGCAGGGTCAAGTGTGCCCATTAATCGAACGCCGGCATCACCGCGGCGCATTCCTCTCATTGAAAGTTCGCATGTGCGCAGCCGACAGCTCGTCGATCTGCTGCACGAGCCTTGCTTATGAGCGCGAACCGTGAACTGCAAGGTCCGCCCCCGGCCCACTTCGAGCCTGCCGCAAGCCTTCGTAGTCCCAAAGAGCGCCGCGCAGTTTCTTTCACGGCCATGGATGCCTATGAGCGCCATCTCGTATTAGACAACGTCGTCGATCCGACCGCCGCCGGGCCGCGCGAGCGATTTGAGGCCTTCGCCCGCTCGGTTCGCGACGTGCTGTCGCGGCGATGGATACACACTGAGAATACCTACGCGCGGGTGAATCCCAAGCGTATCTACTACCTCTCCATGGAGTTCCTCATCGGCCGCGCGCTCGCGAGCAACGTGAGCAATCTGCTCCTCGATGGAATCGCGAGACAGGCTGTCGAGGAGAATGGGCTCGACTGGGCCAGGCTCCTTGAGCAGGAGCCCGACGCCGGGCTCGGTAACGGTGGTCTCGGGCGCTTGGCAGCCTGTTTCCTCGACTCGATGGCGACGATGCAATTGCCTGCGATGGGTTACGGGCTGAGATACGAATATGGCATGTTCAGGCAGGTCCTCCGCGACGGATGGCAACAGGAGCAACCCGACAACTGGCTCCAGCGTCAGGACCCCTGGGAAGTCCCACGGCCGCTCGAGAAAGTCGAAATCAAGCTCAATTGCTCCTATCAAGTGCGCGGCGGCAGGTTGCGCGCGATCGTTGGCAAGCCGTCGACCCTTTTTGGTATGCCATTTGATCGACCGGTAGTCGGTTACGGGGGTAAGACGGTCAACACGCTGCGCCTCTGGGCGGCGAGTGCCACCGATTACTTCGACTTCCAGGAATTCAGTCACGGCGAGTTCGTTGGTGCCGTGGCGGAGGCCCTCGAGGCTGCGTCCCTTACGCGGGTGCTGTACCCGGACGACTCGACCAGCATGGGGCAGGGATTACGCTTTGTGCAGGAGTATTTTCTAGTGGCCTGCTCGCTCGCCGACCTCATACGGCGCTTTCGCCGCGGCAATTCGGATTGGGGCACGCTTCCCGAGAAGGCTGCCATCCAGATGAACGACACGCACCCGGCAATCGCAGTACCGGAGCTCATGCGGATTCTGCTGGATGAAGCCCGTCTGGAGTGGGAACAAGCGTGGGATCTCACACAGCGAACATTGGGATACACCAACCACACCCTGCTGCCGGAAGCCCTCGAGAAGTGGCCGGTCGCATGGTTCGAGGCATTGTTGCCACGTCAACTTGAAATTATCTACGAGATCAACCGGCGGCTGCTTGACTCGGTCCGAGCGCAATTCCCCGGCGACGATGGCCGCATCCGGCGCGTAAGCTTGATTGAGGAAGACTCCCCCAAACACGTGCGCATGGCCAACCTCGCTATCGTCGGCTCGCACAGCACCAATGGTGTCGCCCCCCTGCACTCTCAACTGCTGCGCACGACAACGTTCAAGGACCTCGGGGAGATGTTCCCCGAACGCTTCAGCAACAAGACCAATGGCGTCACGCCGCGCCGCTGGTTGCTGCTGGCGAACCCGGCGTTGGCCGAGCTGATCACGGATGCCATCGGCGATTCGTGGATAACCGATCTCGAGGAGCTAAGCAGGCTGCGCCTGCTCGCCGAGGATGAAGGCTTCCGCGAGTACTTCAGAGGCGCGAAGCGCGCGATCAAATCGCAGTGTGCTAATTGGCTCAGATCGACATTCGGCGTGGTAGTGGATCCGGACTCGATCTTCGATTGCCAGATCAAGCGTGTTCACGAATACAAGCGTCAGCTGCTGAATGCGCTACGGATCCTCGTGCTTTACAACAGGCTGCGCGAGAATCCCTCTCTCGAGATGGCGCCGAGGACATTTCTCTTCGCCGGCAAGGCAGCGCCCGCCTACCGCCTCGCGAAACTCATTATCAAATTCATCCACAGCCTGGCGATTACAATCGATGGCGATGCGGCGGTCCGCGGGCGACTCAAAGTTCTGTTCCTGCCCGACTATGATGTTTCACTCGCACAGCGGCTGATCCCTGCCAGTGATGTCTCGAACCAGATCTCGACCGCGGGCTACGAAGCCAGCGGCACCAGCAATATGAAATTCATGATGAATGGCGCATTGACGCTCGGCACGCGCGATGGCGCGACCATCGAAATGGCGCAGGAGGTGGGCGAAGAGAGACTCTTCCTCTTTGGCCTCACAGCGATTCAGGTGGCCGGCAGTCGGGGTTGGTACGACCCTCATTGGCACTATGACCATGAGCCAGAGACCCGTGCAGCATTGGACCTGATTCGTTCGGGACACTTCAGCCGCGATGAACCCGGAGCCTTTGAGCCATTATTGGACACGCTGTTGACCTACGGCGATTACTACATGCACCTCGCCGACCTGAAGTCCTACCTTGAGGCGGACGAGAAGGTGCGCGAGCTATACGCCAATCAGGACGAGTGGTCGCTCATGGCCATCTTGAATGTCGCCGGATCTGGAAAGTTCTCGAGCGATCGCACCATCAGTGAGTACGCCGCCCAGATTTGGAAGGTAAAGCACTGCCCCGCCATGTAATGACGGGAGCGGATGCGCGGCGCGCCCCAGATGATCTCCCGGCGGCAGGAAGGCCCGATCGCGACGCCCGTGAAGCCAAAGAAGCTAGGATTGCTGAAGGGCAAAATCAAGATACCCGCTGATTTTGACGCGCCGATGGATTGGCGCAGTTCGAAGGGCGCTGAGCGTGCGTATTCTTTTGGATACGCATGTGCTGTTGTGGGCGCTCGGATCGCCGGCGAAGCTTTCATCGGCGAGCCGAAAGCAGATTGAAGCCGCCGAGGTTTACGTCAGCGCAGCGTCGATTTGGAAGATCAGTATCAAATCCGCGATCGGCAAACTGAAGGCCGATCCCGCTGAAGTCCTCGGGGGAGTATCGCCCGCGGGCTTCACTATGCTTGCGATCACCGGGGAGCACGCTGCAAAGGCAATTAAGCTCCCTCCCCTGCACAATGATCCGTTTGACCGCATGTTAATCGCGCAGGCGCTCATCGAACCGATGATCTTGTTGACGAACGACCGGGGCTTGCGAGACTACGGACCCTTTGTAAACCTCGTGTAATCGGCAATCTTCTCGCACAGGCAGCGACGCCGCTTGCGACGAGTAGCACACAATCGGCGGCCGTCAAACTCTTGCAAATCCTTCGCGATGTATGGCGCAAGCGCTCTTCCGAGATGCCCCGCGACCGATTTCTGAATGGGCGAAGTCCGGTATCCGACCACATGATGCCCGGTGCTACCCGAACAGGTCCGTGGCCGGTACGCCCTGAGAGCGCTAGGTTTCAGCAGCCACGAGGTCGAGATACTTCCGCGTCTCTGAGCATCGGAACCAAACCTCGAGCGGCCGATCTCGCCGTTCCATCGGTGTCGAGCCCAGCGGTGCCTACCCGCGCCTCTGCCGATCCATTGCCTTGCTGTTCTGTGCCATCGCGGGATCCTCCCAGCCACCGCCGAGCGCACGGATCAGGTCGACGCTGGCGCGTAGCTGCAGGGTATCGAGATTGAGCGCCTCTAGCTGGGTCTGCAGGACGACGGTCTGGGACGTGACCACGGTGAGATAGTCGGTCGCACCCTTCACATAGAGCACCATGGATAAGTCCAGGGTGCGCTGCGCGGCGTCGAGCGCAGCTTTCTCCTCCAGAACGGCGTCGTGGTCGTGATTGAGTGTGGCGAGGCTGTCTTCGACCTGCTGAAACGCGTTGACGACGGTGCTGCGGTAATTCGCCGCCGAAGTGTCGAACTCGGCGCGCGCTTGGGCGACCTGCGCCCGGCGCAGGCCGCCGTCAAACACGCTAAGCAGGACGTTTGGTCCGACCGCCCAGAAAGAGCTGGGCGCGCTCAGCCAGTTCGAGAAGGCGTTGCTCTGGAAGCCGCCCTGAGCGCCGAGTGTGAGCGTGGGAAAATACGCCGCGCGCGCAACCCCGATGTTCGCATTGGACGCAATCATGCGGCGCTGCGCGGCCGCGATATCCGGACGGCGCTGCAGCAAGGTGCTGGGGACGCCGCTCGGAATCTGCGGAAGCTTGATGGCGACGATCGCCGGTTTAATCGAGAACGTCGAAGCCGACTCGCCGAGCAGCGCCGCAATGGCGTGTTCCATCAGCGCGCGCTGGGCGAGAGTCTGCGCCTCCTGTGAGCGTGCGGCATTGAGCTGTGTCTGCGCCTGCGAAACGTCGAGGCCGGGTGCGATACCGGCATCGTGGCGCTGCTTGGTGAGACTGAGAGCGCGCGTATAGGCTTTCACGGTCTCGTCGAGGATCGCGCTGTCGCGGTCGAGGCTGCGCAGCTGAACGTAATCGTCGACCAACTGCGCTGTCAGCGAAAGACGAGCATTCTCAAGATCCGCGGCGGCTGCGGCGGCGTTGGCCTCGCCCGCGGTGATCTCGTTGCGAATCTGCCCCCATAGATCGAGCTCGTAGCTGGCGCTGCCGCCTACCGTGTTGGCGTTGTAATAGGTCGGCGTCGTGGGGCCCCTGAGCGGCGCGTTGATCGATTCGCGAGCACGCTCGACGCCGGCGCCGAGACCCAGTGTAGGAAACAGCCCTGCGCGCGCCTGATCGCTGAGCGCCCTCGCCTCTGCGTAATTGGCCAGTGCGGCGGCCAGCGTAGGGTTCCCGGCGATCAGCCTTTTCTGCAGCTCATTGAGCTCCGCGTTGTCGTAGAGCGTCCACCAGCTGTCACGCGGTAGACGGTCGCCCGGCTGCGCCTGCGTCCACGGCCCGATTTCCTTGTAGGCTACCGCAGTGGGAATGGCTGGGGTTTTGAGCGGCGGTGCTAATGAGCAAGCGCCGAGGAGCAGCGTCAGCACTGCACCGTACCAGGGTATTCCCTTAACTCCTTTCATTTTTGTCCCTGGTCTTTCCGGCGTCCGCACGGTCCGACGCCGTGCCGGCGAGGCGCACGTTGGCGCCATTACCGATTCCCTCGGGAGAGTTGAGGCGTACCACGGTGCCATTGCCGATTCCATCGGGAGGGTTTTGGATCACGCGATCGTTCGGCGAGAGGCCCGAGGCGAGCTCGATGACTGCACCCAGGTCGCGCGCGATCGACACCGGTTTGACCAGCACGTGGTCGTGGGCGTCCACGGTGGCGATCGAAAGCCCCTTGGCGTCGAAAATTAGCGCACTTGACGGCACGCGGAGCACCCCAGTGGCATCTGCAATTTGCAGATAGATGCTGGCGTAGTCGCCCGGCATCATTTCACCGGCGCTGTTGTCGACGATGAGCTGCATCAGAGTCGTGCCGGTGCTCGGGTTCACTGCCTGGGCCGAAGCCTCCACGGTGCCGCTATAGGCTCTGTCGGTATGTTCGGGCACGCGGATCGTGGCCTTGGTGCCTGGCGGCACACTAGGCACATCGTTCTGCGGCACGTTGACATAGACGCGCAGCTTGCTCGTGTCGGACACCACGAACAGCTCCGCGCCGCCGGTGACCCCGACATTGATCAGCGCGCCGATGTCGGTTTCGCGCGCGGTGACGATGCCATCGAACGGCGCGATCAAGTGTTTGAAACTTTCCTCCGCGACAAGGCGGTCGACGTTCGCCTGCGCTCCCTTGACCTGGGCGATATTGGCGTTCAGGCTGAAAGTTCGCTGGTCGACGTCCTGCTTGGCGACGGCATCGGTGCCGGCCAGCGACTGCCAGCGCTGTGCGCTGATTTGCGCGAGCTTCGCATTGGCCTTGGCGACACTCAAATTGGCGCGCGCCTGCGTAAGCTGCTGATCGAGATCGGGCGTATCGATTTCGGCTAGCACGTCGCCGGCCTTCACCCTGTCGCCAATATCGTGCTTCCAGCTTTTCAGGTAACCCGGGACGCGCGAGTAGATAGGCGCTCGGATGTAGGCTTCCAGGCGGCCGGGTAAGTCCAGCCTCGCATGATCCTGCGCATTGGTTGGCGACACGATGGCCACGGTCGGCTCGGCCTGCGCTTCGGTCAATTCCCGCAGGCGCGAGTTGTGCGCCGCGCGCGAGACCATACCGTGGGCGACGATGACCACGGCGAGGAGCACGAGTGCGCCGCCGACCACGTGCAGTCGGCGCACAATGGGGCGCCCGGTATCTCGATCAGGCTGGGACATTGCTTTCTCCTAAGCTGGCTTCCGGCGTCGGCTCGAGGCCGTAGCGCCGGTGCATAATGCTGAACACGACAGGAACAAAGAACAGCGTGGAGATCGTGGCGAAGATCAGGCCGCCGATCACCGCGCGGCCGAGCGGCGCATTCTGCTCGCCGCCTTCGCCCAAGCCCAACGCCATCGGCAGCATGCCGATCACCATCGCCAGCGCCGTCATCAACACGGGGCGCAGGCGCACGAATCCGGCCTCGAGCGCGGCTTGCGTCGCATCGCCAAGCTCGTTGAGCTTCTCGCGCGCGAAACTGATCACCAGCACGCTGTTCGCGGTCGCCACGCCCATGCACATGATCGCGCCAGTGAGTGCCGGCACCGACAGGGTGGTATGCGTCGCAAAGAGCATCCAGATGATGCCGGCGAGCGCCGCCGGCAGCGCCGTGATGATGACGAATGGATCGCTCCAGGACTGAAAGTTGATCACGATCAGGAAATAGACCAGCACGATTGCGCCGAGCAGACCGAACAGCAATCCGGAGTAGGCGCTGTTCATGGTCGCCGTCTGGCCGACCAGGGCGACGATCGAGCCTTTCGGCTTGTCGTTGTCGTTCTGGGCGATGATCTTTTCGATGTCGCTCGAGGCCGCGCCGAGATCGCGCCCTTGGGTCGTCGCGTAGATCTCCACCATTGGAGAGATGTCGTACTGCGAAACCACGGCGTCGCTGTGGCTCCGACGGATCTCAGCGATACCACCGAGCACCGTGGTTGGCGCTCCGCTGGCGTTGATCGGCAGATTCCGCAGCTCCGGCAGCGTGTCGATCTGATATTGCGGCGTCTGCAGCGCAACCGGATATGTGACGCCGTTCTTCTCATTGAGCCAGTAGGTGGGCGCAACCTGACTTGAACTGGACAGGTTTACGACCAGGCTATCGGTCACGTCGGCCGCGGTCACGCCGGTGTATCGGGCGCGCGTGCGGTCGATGTTGACATCGATCGTCGGCAACGCGGAAGACTGCTGGATGCGCGCATCGGCGACGCCGGTGACATGGCGGACGTGCGCCAGGAGCTTGTTGGCGTAGGCATAGTCGGCGGCAAGATCGTTGCCACGAATCTGCAGATCGATCGGCGCCGGGGCGCCGAAATTGAGGATCTGGCTGACGATATCGGCGGGCAGAAACGCAAAGCTCATACCGGGGAAACGGCGCGGCAGCTGCTCCCGCAGAAGCTTGACGTAATTAGCGGTCGGCTGGTGTCCCTCGTTGAGCGAGATCTGGATGTCCCCGTCCGACTCGCCGATCGTGCCAGTGTTGTTGTAGATCGTATTGATTCCCGAAACATAAGTGCCGATATTGTCGGCCACCGCCGCCATCTCGGTCGGCGGGATCACCTTGCGAATCGCTTTCTCCACATCGGCGAACCGCGCGGCGGTCTCCTCGATACGCATGCCGACCGGCGCCCGCGCGTGCAGCAGTATCTGACCGCCATCGACCTGTGGGAAAAAATTGCGGCCCAGAAACGGCGCAAGCAGGAACGAAACGACGATGAAGCCGAGAAAGCCGGCGAGGAACCATCCGCGGCGCTGAATGGCAAGCGCCAGCAGATCATGATACCCGGCGCGCAGCCGCGCAAAACGCGCGTCGAAGCCGCGCTGCAAGCGCACCAGCGGGTTCTTTGACGCTGGCGGCTCGAGGACGATATTGTGCGCCCCAACTGGGGCAATGTGACTCCGCAGCAGATATTTTGCCATCGTCGGCACCAACGTGCGCGAGAGCAGGAACGAGAAGACCATGGCAAAAATCACGCTCTCGGCCATGGGCACGAACAGGAAGCGCGCCACACCGTTCAGAAAGAACATCGGAATGAACACGATGCAGATACACAGCAGGGACACAAATGCCGGCACAACGATCTGCGAGGCGCCGTCGAGGATCGCCCTTTCCACCTCCTTGCCCTGTTCGAGGTGGTAGTTGATGCTCTCGATCGTCACCGTCGCCTCGTCGACGAGGATGCCCACGGCGAGCGCGAGGCCTCCCAGGGTCATGATGTTGAGCGTCTCGCCAATCGCAGAAAGCGCGCCGATCGCGCCGAGGATCGACAACGGAATCGAGGTGGTCACGATAAGCGTCGAGCGTGCGCTGCCCAGGAAAAGCAGGATCATCAGGCTGGTCAGCGCCGCGGCGATCACGCCTTCGCGCATCACGCCGTCAATTGCAGCGCGCACGAATATCGACTGATCACCGATCTGCTTGATGTCGAGTGCGTCCGGGAGCGAGGGCCTGATGATATCCAGCATCCTCTTGATGCCGCTGACGATGTCGAGCGTCGAGGTCGTACCGTTCTTAAACACGCTGAGGAGCACCGAGCGATTGCCATCTACGTGGACGATATTCGTCTGCACCGCATTGCCTTCGTGCACCTGGGCAACGTCATGCATGTACACCATCGCGCCGCCCACGTTCTTGATCGGCAGGTCGGCGAGCTCCGGGATTTTCGACGGGGCGCTGTTGAGGTTAATGTTGTACTCGTAATCGCCGATCTTTTCCGAGCCGACCGGGGTAATGAGGTTCTGTGCGGCCAGCGCGTGGGCCACGTCGAGGCCGGTCAAGCCGCGCGACTGCAACGCAGTGGTGTCGAGGTCGAACATCACCTGCGGCGTCTTGCCGCCGAACGGCCAGGGGATGCCCGCACCCTGCACTGTGATTAGGCGCGGACGCACGAAGTTGAGCCCTAGATCCGCTAGATTCTGCTCGGTCAGTCCCTTGCCCGACAGCGCGAGCTGAATGATCGGCACCGTCGAGGCGCTGTAATTGATGATCAGCGGCGGCGTCGTGCCAACCGGCATCTGCTTGAGCAAGCTCTGCGAAATCGCGGTCACCTGCGCGTTGGCGGTGGCGATATTGACCGACGGATGAAAGAAGATCTTGACGATGCCGAAGGTCGTATAAGAATTCGCCTCGAAGTGCTCAATGTCGTTGACCGTCGTCGTCAGCGCTCGCTCGAATGGCGTGATGATGCGTCCCGCCATCTGGTCGGGGGGCAATCCTTGGTATTGAAAGGCCACTGCGATGATCGGGATGTTGATGCTCGGAAAAATATCCACCGGCATGCGCAGTGCGGCGAACGCGCCGACGAGGAGAATGAGCACGGCCGACACGACAAACGTGTACGGCCGACTCAGTGCGATACGGACTATGGCGAGCATGTGGGCGGCGGGAAGTAACTTGGAATCTTACAGTTGACCGTCGCCAGCTGGACTGACTGTTGCATGGATGGCGCCCTCCTTATGACGAACGTATGCGGCCTATGCATTGCTGCCGGTGACGACCTGGACTCCTCGATGGCTGACAGATTGCGCCGCAGGTCTTGCGTGGAAATTTCTGCAGGTCATAAGGGCGTTTCAATTGCAATAGCCGCACTATGGAAACGACGGTGAGCCGCTTGCGGATCTTTAGCGTGAAGGGCGGCTGCCGGAATTAGCAGCCGCCCTTTTAGTCAGCGCGATTATCCGCGGGTGATGGCGTTTATTTTTTGGGAGCGCACGTGGCGCTACCCAGTTCGACGTGCTGCAGGGACGGCAGGTCCGTTCAGGCCTAAGCGTGCTAGGTGGAGATCGCCCGGGAGTTTCGCGGTGGCCGGCGAGTGTTTCAGCCGTAATGCACTTGGCGGCGCTGCCGCAGGTTCAATAGAGAACTTCGACCGGAGTGTTAAGGGTGTAGCCCACACCGCGTTCAGTAACAATAAACCGGGGCTGCGACGGATCCGCCTCGATCTTGCGGCGCAGCCGCAGCACTTGAATGTCAATCGAGCGGTCGTAGACCTCGTTGTCGTACACCCGGCTGGCCTCGAGGAGCTGATCCCGAGTGAGAATCCGCTGCGGGGCGGCAAGCAGGGCAGCGAGCAAGTTGAACTCGCCATTTGTCAGATCAATCTGGGGTCCGTCGCGCCGCTTTAGGCGCCGTGTTCGCAGATTGAGCTCAAATTGGGCGAACCGGTAGGCACGAATCTCTCGCTGCCGCGCATGCGCCAGGCCCGCGCCCTTGGTTCGTCGCAGCACTGTTCTGATACGCGCCAGAAGCTCCCGAGGGCTGAAGGGCTTGGTCAGGTAATCGTCGGCGCCGAGCTCAAGTCCCATGACGCGGTCGGCTTCTTCGCGTACGCCAGTGAGCATCACGATCGGTATCGCCGACTGATCCCGCAGCGTGCGCACGATCGCCATGCCGTCCTCGCCGGCCAGGCGCAAGTCGAGGACGACAAGATCGATCGCTTCATCGGCGAGAATCGCCGACATCTGCTTGCCGTTTGCGACCACGCTGACACGCAATGAGTTCTCCGTGAGGTACTCTTCCAGTAACGCGCGGATCTGCGGGTCATCGTCTACGACCAAGATGTGCGGTTGAATTATCTCCGGCATGCCTGCGACCTCCCTCGCCGGGTCTTGGTAATCTAGCACAGACGCTCGACCGAGATTCGCACCGCTTTCGAAAGGGCGTCCCGAGCCGCGCCAACCGAAAGACTTCAATGAGCGGCTCGCAGCACTCGCGCAATCGCCTCCGCAAGGTCGCGAGTCTGCAGCGGCTTGCGCAGCACCTCATTCACGCCCGCAGCTGCCGCGCGCTTCGCGAGCTGCGCGTCACCGTGGCCGCTCATCACGATGATTGGAATGGCGTGGTGAAGCTCGTGAATTTCGCGCGCGAGCTCGGTGCCGATGAGATCCGGCATCGCTTCATCAGTGAGTATGAGATCAAAGCGCTGCGGCTCGGCCGCAACCGCCTGCAGTGCCGCGCGACTCGAGTCGAAGCCAACCGGCTCATAGCCGAGCTCGGCGAGTATTTCCTCGGCGAGCGCAACGAGCGCGCGCTCGTCATCAACGATCAGCACCGTTTCGCCGTGCCCTCGGGGCAGCCGCCGGTCAGCTTCGCTGGCGTGTTTCCCGGTTTCGCCTGCGACGGGCAGCCAGATCTCGAACCTCGACCCCGCTCCGGCCTTCGTTGTGACGTCAATCCCGCCGCCGAGATCGATAACTATGCCGTGGATAAGCGAGAGGCCGAGGCCGGTGCCTTCGCCGACGCCTTTGGTGGTGAAGAATGGATCAAAGATGCGCTCGAACACCGCCGGCGCAATGCCCGTGCCCGTATCGGCCACGACCAGCCGCACATGCGGTCCCGGCGAGAGCGTGCCGCGCCCAGCGGACCGGCGCTCGCTCACCTCGACGCGTTCGAGAACTACACTGAGTACGCCACCGCGCTCCATTGCATGCAGGGCGTTGGTACATAAGTTCATCGCCACTTGATGCAGATGCGTCGCGTCGCCGATCACGGCGGCGTCCCCTGCTTCGAGCCTGCTCTCGACACGAATCCCCGCCGGCAGCGAGGCTGCGAGCAGCTCAAGTGCTTCCTCGATCACGGACTGAACATTCACCGGCACGCGCTCACCAAGCCCGCTTCGGCTGAAGCCGAGAATGCGGTCAACGAGCGCCTTCGCGCGCCCCGCCGCGTGCATGACATTGTCAAGGTAGCGCCGCAAGGCACTGCCAGCTGCAGAATGCTGGTATGCAAGCTCGCCGTACCCCAGGATCGCTCCGAGGATGTTGTTGAAGTCATGGGCGATACCACCGGCCAGCGTCCCAATTGCCTCCATCTTCTGCGACTGCCGCAGGCGCGCCTCAAGGCTCTCCTTGTCGATTTGCGCCTGCTTTTCGGCTGTAATGTCGATTGCCGAGCCTACGAACCGACACGGCTTGCCCGTCGCCTCACGCAGACAGCGGCCACGTGCGAGCACCCAACGCCACTGACCGTCAGGTTGACGGAGGCGGTATTCGCACTCGTAGCGCGGCGTACGCCCGTCGAAATGCTCTCGCAGCGCGGCCTCGAAGCGCGGTATGTCGTCGGGGTGAATGACGATTTGCGCCAACCACGCGGTGCGCGTGGGTATGACATGGTCTTCGCTCAGCCCGGCCCACGTTTTCATCTTCGGTGACAGGAACATGCGATCCGTCGCAACGTCCCAGTCCCAATGCCCTTCATTAGCGCCTTCCATGGCAAGCGCATAACGCTCCTCACTTTCACGTCGCGCACGCTCGCCAGCCTCGATGAGCCGTAATTGGCGCGCGAGCACGGCGACAGTCAACGCTCCCAGCAGCGTGGCAATAAGCGTGCGCGCGCCGATGCGTATCGCCTCGTCGCGCCACGGTTGCAGCGCCTTCGCTTCTTCACGGGTAACCGCGACTACCAGCGGCAGGTCCCTAACGTGCGCGACCGCGATGAAGTCCCGCTGGCCGTCGATGGGGTTAAGGAGTCGCGAAAGCTGCCCGATCGGAGGAGAAACGAGTTGCGGGAATTTCCGCCCGAGCGCCGCCGGCGTCGGCGCGTTACGCACCAGCAGCGTCCCGTCCTCGCGCAAGAGCTGGATCGCGCTGTCTCCACCGAGATTTACGGCTGCATAGAACTGCTTGAGATCTTCGAGGTCGACGATTGCCGTGACGACGCCGGCGAAACCTCTTTGTCCGTCATCGAGTCGCCGCGACAGAACGACCGCCGCGCGATTCTCAGAGCGCGAAATGAGGGGTTCGCTCATGAAGAGGCCCTTCGCAGCACCCTCCCGCTGAGCGATGAAATATGAGCGGTCGGAGACGTCAAGATCGGGTGGTGAGGATCCGCGCGAACGATGTCGCTGGATACCCTGCGCGTCGGTAATCGTAATCAAGCGCACCTGCGGCACTCCCGCGGTGCGGTTCGCAAGCACTTCGTCGAGACGCTCGGGCGGGATCTTGTGGCTGTCACTTTGATACCAGCGCGCCGTGTCGCGCAGCAGAAGATCGATGCCCTGCCACGTCCACGCGGTTTGTTCGGCGAGCGCATTCGCCACATTGTCGAGCTCGCGATCCGTCGCGATCAGCGAATCATGATACGCGCGCCAGGCGTCGTACGCTGACGAGCTGGCAAACGCCAGGATAACGAGAACGCCGAGTATGATGCCCCCAATCCGCAGGCGTTTGAACCGGATGGAACCGCCAGGAAGTAAGGCCGCGTTGCTTGATGACATGAGATGTGTGCGCCGCATGCTCAGTTCGGTGCACCGATCATAGCGTGCACCGCCTCGAGCAATTCGGCTCGGGACAATGGTTTCGCGATCACCCGCTCTACACCAAGCGCTTGTGCGGTTGCGCCCACTGCCGATAGACCAGCGCGAAACTGAGCCGAGATCGCGATCAAGGGTTTACCCGGATGCGCTGTCTGAATTGCATGCACCAGCTTCACGCCCGTCTGTTTGGGCATACAAACACTGACGATCACGAGATCCGCTGTGCCTTCCCGCTGCCCACCGCGCGCCGCGCTTGCACAGACACAATAGCCTGCTTCGCTCAGCCATTCCGTAAGCAGAGCGCGCATGAGATCATTTTCCTCGTATATCGAAATGCGCGCCATTGTATCGTTGGAAAGTCGCAGTTGCGCACACCGCCAGCCGCGGCGTCGCTTCAGTCGAGCCGGCTATTGAAGCTAGCTCGCCCCATTTTGAGCATCGCCGGCATCTTCTGCCGCGAGACCGGCGATTGCGGCCCAATCGAGGGTCTCCCCGCCCTGCGCGACGAGCCGCAGAAAGCGGTCATGCAACAAGCTTCCAAGCGGCATGGGCACGCGCAGACTCTCGGCTGCTTCCAGCGCAAGGCGGATGTCCTTGTGTCCAAGCGGCGCGGCGAAAGCTGCCGGCTGATACTTGCCTTCCGCGATCAGGGCACCAAAGATTTTGTACGCTCTTCCGGTGAAGAGCGTCGAGGTGAGCAGATCCACAAAGGCACGCCGGTCGATGCCGGCCTTGCCGACGAGCGCGACCGCCTCGCCCAGTGCCTCGATGGCGGCTGCTTGCAGAAAATTGCCGCTGAGCTTGACTAGATTTGCCGCCGCCGGCTCTGTGCTGATCGGAAACGTCTTCTGACCCATGGCATGGAAGAGCGGCTGGCAGTCTTCGACCGCAGCGGGATCACCTGCGGCCACAATATAGAGCTTCGCTGCCGCCGCCATGTCCGGACGGCCGAAGACAGGCGCGGCGACAAATCGCTGTCCGGCTCTGGCGTGCGCCTGCGCCAGCTCTTTCGAGAGGGCTACGCTGATGGTACTCATCGAAACATGGATCGCACCCTTGCGAAGGCTTCCGATCACACCGCCGTCTGCCAACGCGACGTGCGCGAGCGCAGTGTCGTCCGCAAGCATTGTGATGACCACCTCACCGTTGCACGCATCGGCAATACGGGTTGCCTCGTGCGCTCCAAGCTCAAGGAGCGCACGAGCCTTTCCGGGGCTGCGATTGAACACCGTCACATCCTGTCCAGCCTTCACGAGGTTCGTTGCCATGGCCGAGCCCATGTGGCCGAGCCCAATGAATCCAGTTTTCATCTCTTCATCTCCGTAGTCTGGCCGTCAGGATCGCTGCGGAGGTGCCATGAACTCGGGCCCGACGGGGTCGATGACGGTCTCGCGCAGGATGCGATCGATTGTCGCCCGAGTTTTCGTATCGACCGACCATCCTGCTGTACCGACGACAGCCTGCAACTGATCCGGATGACGGGCGCCCCAGAGCGCTACGCTGACGCCCTGATCGAGCATCCAGCGCACGGCCAGCTGAATCACACGCTGATGGAAGTGATCCCGCGCGAGTTCATCGAGCTGCTGAACGGCTGCGAGGTATTGCGCGAATCGCGGCGTCTGGAACTTCGGATCAACGCGCCGCAGATCATCACCTTCGAAGGAGGTATCCGCCCGCATTCGGCCGCTCAGCAGCCCGCGACACAGCGCTCCGTACCCAAACGTAACGATGTTGTTCGCGCGACAGTAGGGGAGAATTTCAGCTTCCACGGCTCGCTCGAAGAGGTTGTACGGGGCCTGCAGCACATGCAAAGGCGCAACCCGACGGAAGCGCTGCATTTCTGGAACAGAGAAATTGCTGACGCCGATGGCACGAATCTTTCCCTGATCGTAAAGCGCGCGCATCGCCTCTGCAGTTTCTTCGATGGGCACGAGCGGATCGGGCCAGTGAACCTGATAGATGTCGATATAGTCTGTGCGCAGCCGACTGAGTGACGCATCGATTTCCTGAATGATCCGAGCCGGGGTCGCGTTCCGGTAGACCCTGCCATCGCGCCACTCCAGGCCTACCTTCGTGGCGATGATTACATGTGAGCGTAAGCGCGCATTCGCGACCGCTCTGCCGACGATCTCTTCGGAGACGCCAAAACCGTAAGCTGGGGCAGTATCAATAAGGTTAATGCCGTGATCGAAAGCGGCGCGGATTGTAGCGACCGATTCTCGGTAGTCAGTACCTCCCCACATCCAGCCGCCCATTGCCCAGGTTCCAAGTGCCACGCGCGAAACGCGCAACTGGGTATCGGGAATGCCCACGGACTCGGTGTCGATATTCTGCACTCGAGCCTGGCTTGATTGCGGCATGGTGAAATGCTCCTGTTTGCCAACTGCCCGCAAAGTTGCTCGCGGCTCGTTGCTCGACTATTCCAGTTGCGCCCCATATCGATTACAGATGAAATCTGCAGCAATTTCTCGCCCCACGCGTACCCCGCAGTGCGCAATCGCCGCACTGACGACGGCCCGCGCTAACCGTGTCGTTCCATCCTGCGATCGATTCCGCGGTCGGCCGCGCCTGTGCGACGAGTACAACTAACAGAGCCAGAATGGGGCTGCGAAGATCGACCCGTGTCTGCCGCTCGTGACTGCACTGACATGAAGCCAACAGTCGCAAGTTACGTAGTTACGTTATCTGTGAAGTTGGCACTATGACGTCATTCAATCCACCTGGGCCGCGAGCGGTGCGCGTGCCCGCACAGATGGGTGTTGCAAACGAAATATTGCACCCCGCAGATGAAATACGCCGCTTACGAGCTACGCCTAACGTCAACACCATCACTAATGTTTGACGATTTATCGGAGACGCTTGTGAAGACTTCGAGTACTGCACGACCGACGATGCGCAGCAGTTACGACTCTCATCGCATTCGCAGACCGATAGTGAAAGCGCTTATTTGGGATGGGCATTGCAACGGCGTGCTTCACGCCGTATGGAACGTACTCGCTCGAATGGGCTGGCGGCGGCCAACGCTTGTCATGATCACCAGTGGATTCGTCGGCTTACTGCCGGCTGCGGTGGGGTGGGCGGATGCGCCCGATTTTCACCATGCCCCCCTTTCGGCCGCGAGCCTCGAGAACCCGTTCCGGGGTCAGGCGTCGGCAGCACAAATCGGCGGCGAACTCTACGCGGCCCACTGCGCCGTGTGTCATGGACGCAGCGCGGAAGGGACCGGCAATATTCCAGCGCTGGCGCATGGGCGGGTGCAGAATCAGCCGGACGGCGAGATTTTTTGGTTCATCACCAAAGGATCCGACAGTGCCGCGATGCCATCATGGGCTGTACTACCCGAACAGCAGCGTTGGCAGCTCGTTACCTATCTGAAGACATTGGTCAGTTCACCCGTTGTTGCCCCGGCACCGGTTGCCGCCCCCATAACATCGATTACGGCGCCGCCGCCGCCGGCACCGTTCACTGATTTCCGGTTCGAGGTGCCCGGCACGGTGCACAAGATCGCGGTCAGCGATCTGTCCGCGCCCTTTGCGACGAACTCTGCCGGTAATGCACCGACCGTCGTGGCTCGCCCGCCCGGCGCGTGGCCAAAGGCTCCCAAAGGTTTCAAGGTCCAGCTCTACGCAGACGGTCTCGCGTGCCCGCGCGTCATACGCGTGGCACCGAACGGCGATGTCTTCGTCGCGGAAAGCGGCGGCGGGCAGATCCGCGCGTTCCGCGGGCTGAACGCGGACGGCAAGCCTGAGCGCTCCGAGGTTTTCGCGGGAAAGCTCAATAAGCCGTACGGCATGGCCTTCTATCCCGCCGGCCCGGATCCGAAGTGGATGTACGTGGCGGATACGGACTCGGTCATGCGCTTTGCGTACCGTAACAGTGACCTTAAGGCAACCGGTGTCGCCGAACACGTCGTCGACCTTCCGCACGGCAGCGGACACTGGACGCGGGACATCGTCTTTTCTCCCGACGGCAAGACCTTGTTCGTTGCGGTAGGCTCAGGATCGAATATCGACGACCCTGACACGACTCCAGCGGAGAGGTATCGCGCCGACATCCTGGCCTTCGACCCCGATGGCTCGCACATGCGCGTTTATGCCTCCGGAATCCGAAACCCATCGGGCCTCGCTGTTGATCCGTGCACCGGGCGCTTGTGGGTCACCGTCAATGAGCGCGACGGCCTCGGCGACAACCTCGTGCCCGACTACATCACGTCGGTTCACGAGCGCGGCTTCTACGGTTGGCCTTGGTGGTACATGGGCCCGCACCAGGACCCCCGTCACCTCGGCAAGCATCCGGAAGAGCGCGAGCGGGTCATCACGCCCGATGTGTTGCTCCAGCCGCACAATGCCCCTCTGCAGATTGCTTTCTACCAAGGCGAGCAGTTCCCGAATGAGTACCAGGGAGACATCTTCGCCTCCGAGCATGGCTCTTGGAACAAGTCCGTTCGCACCGGGTACGAGGTTATCCGCGTGCCGCTGCACCACATCGGAAAGGCTAGCGGGGAATACGAGGACTTCCTGACCGGATTCGTGCTCGCAAGCGGTCAGGTATGGGGCCGTCCGGTAGGCGTTACCACTGCGCCCGATGGCTCATTACTGGTAACTGACGACGGCTCGAACTCGATCTGGCGGATCAGCTACGTCGGCGAATAGCCCCGTGTTCGCACTTTGGGGAGACATCGCCGTGCATGCAACTGGCCACTCCCGCGTGGTCGAAGCCCACGACAATTACCGCCGCAGGTGCGGTCCACAATCTAACCGAACAGCAAGATCTCAATGGCAGGTATTAGGCGGTCCCAGCGGCCTAGCTGTCGCTGGCGCTGGCTCTGTCGCTGGTCCTTGCTTGCCGCGGCTGAAATCATATTCCTTGCGCATAGTATGTTGCCTCGCCTTTACTGGCCTTACGAGCCGATATCAAGCGGGTCCCCACATCGCGTCCTGTATGGACGACAACGAGAATCCGGCCCAGCGCAATCCATACCCACCGTTACGAACCCTAACTCGCCTTCGGCGTCTTTATCCTTAATCGTCACGCCGTTGGGATCGCGCAATGCCTGTTCAGCGTGAGCTGTGAACGCGGTAACGGCTATCTCGGATTCGCAGCAAATGCGTCCACAATCGCCCCGCAGCTACCACTCGGAAAAGCAATCAGTTTGGTGGCGACAATCGCAGTAAATGGGCGTGGACCGGATTGGCTGTCAGTGTCCGGAGTTGACCCCGTAGCTGACGGTCGGGAGCGTCTGCTTATAGGCGGCCAGTTAAGAAGCTCCCGCCTCCTACAGTTCCCCTGCAACCAGCGCCGCCAGCGCCAGGATCTGTTTCCGTCCATTGGGCGTGTCGCCATGGCTGATCGTGAGAAAGTAGCGCACGTTCCCCTTGCGCACATGGATTGCGTTATTCCGATCGATGTACGCCTCGTCACCCACGTTCGCCGGTGTACTGTCCCTTCCAAAGAACATCTTCAGCCGCATATGCAGATCCGTGGCCTGCGCCGCCGAGACATCGAAGTACACTCGGAAAAGGACCTGACCTTGTCCGCTCGCCGCCTTGTATTGACAGTCTGTTCCCTCGACCGTGTTCACGAAAGGCCGCGGTGCGACGCTCTTTCCCGGCGCGCCGTACTTATCGCCCATCGTGCTGCTTACCTGCGCTGCGGTCAGCAGCGAGCAGGGGTCCGTTGGACTATCTGTCGCCACCGCCTTTTGCGCTGCAAAGCCGAGCCCGAGGATCATCATTCCCATTACCACCACAGCTCGCATCTCGCATCTCCTCAATTGTAACGAAGCAGCGGAGCCAGTCTTCAGACCGACTTCATCGTTCGACGCATGTACTAAGTCTACCGGGAGGGACGAACGGCTGCTAACAGGCAGCCATTCCACGATTGCCAGTGACGGCTTTTGGCCCGGGAGTTGCCCCCTCGGGTTCTTATAACTGCCCCGCCTTCCGCGAAGTTGGGTGTCTCACCGGCTGCAGGGATCCGATAATCGAGCGGACGCGGACATCCACCAGCTGCAGAGCTTCACGTTATAGACAGGAGTCTGAAATAAGAAGCATGAACGCCGACCAAGTAAATCTACAGGAACCGTACGGATCGTGCTTCGCATGTCTGAACAACAATCATTGAGAGTTGCAATCGGCTTGTGGCGGCCCCCGCCTGTAGCAGAAGAACTCCGCGAGCTCAGGAAAGTCTTGATTGCGCATGATGCTTTCGAGTTTGCAAACCGGCCTCAAGTTCAACGATCCAAACGACTGCGGATAAACTTCACCGTCAATGGGCAACCGCACAGACCCGTTTCATCCCCGGCCGCGTAACTCGCGCCACGCTCTCCAGAGCGCATCGCCCGCACGCTCGATTTCCTCATCCGTGGTTGCACGCCCCAAGCTGAGACGCACGGAACCGGTGGCTTCGGCAGCCGGCACGCCCATCGCCGTTAGAACGGAGGATGGCGCCCAATGGCCGTCGTGACACGCCGAGCCGGTGGAGGCCGCGACTTCCGGAGTCCCAGCGAGCAACGCCGTGCCCGAGACCCCGGGAAAGCAGACATTAAGCGTATTAGGCAGACGGTCCTCGACGTGGCCGTACAAAGTGAGCCCAGGCACATGCCCGCACAGCAGCGTCCAGAGTCGGTCCCGCAGTGCCAACATGCGAGCGCCGGCGACGTCCAGGCTCCGGCGGGCCGCGTCGCAGGCGACGCCGAGGCCGACGATGCCGGCAACATTCTCCGTCCCCGGCCGCAGCCCGCGCTCATGACCCGCGCCCAACGCGAAGGGCGCCAGTGGTGTTCCGCGACGCACGTACAGAGCACCTACGCCCTTCGGGGCGTACAACTTGTGCCCTGCAACTGACAACAGGTCAACGTCGAGCGCACGTGCGTCAACGCGGATCTTTCCCACGGATTGCGCGGCGTCCGTATGCATCAAAGCGCCCGCAGCACGCGCGGCTCGCGCGAGCGCAGAAATCGGCTGCAGCACGCCGGTCTCGTTGTTGGCGTGCATGATCGTGACCAGCGCCGTCTCGGCTCCGATATGGTCGATGAGCTGATCCAGCTTTACACGGCCGGCGCCACTTACTCCCAAGCGAGAGATGCGCCAACCCTGCCGCTCGAGCCACGCGCAGGGAGCTGTGATGGAAGGGTGTTCGATAGTCGACGTCACCACTTGGCGGCGCACAACGGCTTCCGCAGCGCCACGCAGCGCCAAATTATTGGCTTCTGTGCCACCAGACGTGAAGACGATTTCATCGTGAGCGCATCCAATCAGCTCGGCGACCTGCTGCCGCGCGGCCTCAACCGCAGCGCGGGCGCGACGGCCATACACATGGCCGCTCGATGGATTACCGCAGTGCCCGCGCAGATGCGGAAGCATCGCCTCGACAATCTCCGGCAACACAGGCGTGGTCGCGTTGTAATCAAGGTAGATCGGGTTTTCCGTGTGCATGAGAACTCTGCGCCGGCGTTGTTCCGGTCACTCGGCGGCAGCTGGACGCTAATGCGCGCTCGCCCGCACCGCAAGCGCCCGGTTCGTCGCTTGTCGACACCGGATCGCAGGCATACACTCCAATGGTGTGCAGGCATGCGGAGGGTATTTCCATGGCTGACATGACCCGGCGCCAGTTCCTGGCCGTGACCGGTGCCTCGCTGGCTGGATCGAGCCTCGCGCTCCTGGGTTTCTCCCCAGCTGCGGCGATCGCGGAGGTCCGTGAATTTAAGCTTGCGCGCGCCACGGAGACGCGCAATACCTGTCCATATTGCGCTGTCGCCTGCGGCATCGTGATGTACGGACTGGGCGATGCCGCCAAGAACGCCGAGGCGAGCATCATTCACATCGAAGGAGATCCGGATCATCCGGTCAATCGCGGCACGCTGTGCCCGAAGGGCGCAGGGCTGCTCGACTTCGTGCACAGCCCAAGCCGCCTGGTGCGCCCCGAATACCGCGCCCCGGGGTCCGACAAATGGCAACCCATTTCCTGGGACGACGCGCTTGGGCGAATTGCCAGGCTCATGAAGGAGGACCGGGACGCCAATTTCATGGCCAAGACGTCCGAGGGGCTAACGGTAAACCGCTGGCTTACTACCGGCATGCTCGCCGCGTCGGCGAGCAGTAACGAAGTCGGCTATCTCACGCATAAGGTCATCCGCAGCCTCGGCGTACTGTCTTTCGATAATCAAGCGCGTGTGTGACACGGCCCGACGGTGGCAGGTCTTGCCCCGACGTTTGGCCGTGGAGCGATGACGAATCACTGGGTCGACATTAAGAATGCCGACATTGTTCTCATCATGGGCGGGAATGCGGCCGAGGCCCACCCTTGCGGTTTCAAATGGGTCACTGAGGCTAAGGCGCACAATAAAGCGCGGCTGATCGTCGTCGATCCGCGCTTTACGCGCTCGGCCGCCGTTGCCGACGTGTACGCCCCGATCCGTACCGGCACGGACATCGTTTTCCTGGGGGGCGTTGTCAGCTACCTGCTGGCGAATGACAAGATCCAACACGAGTACGTTCAGAACTACACTGACTTCACCTTCATCGTTCGCGAGGATTTCGCGTTCACAGAAGGCCTCTATTCCGGTTACGACGCTGAGAAGCACAGCTACGACAAGTCAACCTGGGACTACGAGGTCGGCCCCGACGGCTTCGTGAAGACCGATCCGTCGCTCGCCCATCCGCGCTGCGTCTATCAGCTGATGAAGCAGCACTACGCGCGCTACACGCCGGAGATGGTCGCGCGGGTCTGCGGCACGCCGCAAGCCAAGTTCCTGCAGATCTGCGAGATGATGGCCTCGACGGCAACCCCGACGCGGGCCATGACGATCATGTACGCGCTCGGCTGGACGCAGCATTCAGTCGGATCGCAGATGATCCGCCACGGGGCCATGGTGCAGCTGCTGTTGGGCAACATCGGCGTCGCGGGCGGCGGCATGAACGCGCTGCGCGGACATTCCAACATCCAGGGTCTGACCGACCTCGGGTTGATGTCGCAGCTGTTGCCGGGGTACATCAATCTCCCCAGTCAGAAGGAGCAGAACTACGGCCAGTTCATCGCCGCCCGCGCCTTCAAACCCCTGCGGCCGAATCAGCTGAGCTACTGGCAGAATGTCGACAAGTTCGTGGTCAGCCTGATGAAGGCATGGTGGGGGGACGCCGCCACCGCACAGAACAACTGGGCCTACGACTACCTCCCAAAGCTCGACAAACTGTACGACATGCTGCAGTCATTCGAGCTGATGAGCCAGGGCAAGATGAACGGTTTCATCTGCCAGGGATTCAATCCGCTAGCAGCGGCTCCGAACAAGGCGAAGATGAATGTCAGCCTCGCGAAGCTGAAATACCTGGTCGTGATGGATCCGCTCGCGACCGAGACATCGGAATTCTGGCGGAATTTCGGCGAACACAACGACGTGGACCCGGCGCAGATTCAGACGGAAGTCTTCCGTCTGCCAACCTCGTGTTTCGCGGAAGAGGAAGGGTCCCTCACGAATTCGTCGCGCTGGCTGCAATGGCACTGGAAGGGCGCCGAGCCGCCCGGCGAGGCGCGTTCCGACCTGCAGATCATGGCCGAGATCTTCACGCGCATGCGCGCGACGTATCAGAGCGACGGAGGAGCGTTTCCGGATCCGATCGTGAATCTCTCATGGCCGTACGCGCATCCGAACAACCCTTCGCCGCAGGAGCTCGCCCGGGAGTACTCGGGCAAGGCGCTGAAGGACCTCGCCGACCCCAAAGACCCGACCAAGGTCACGCGCAAAGCCGGCGAGCAGCTCGCAGGCTTCGCAGAACTGCGCAACGACGGCAGCACCTCGAGCGGCTGTTGGATCTTTTGTGGCGCTTGGGGGCCGACCGGCAATCTCATGGCCCGCCGGGACAACTCCGACCCGACCGGTATTGGCCAGACCATCAATTGGGCGTTCGCCTGGCCTGCCAATCGCCGCGTCCTCTACAACCGCGCATCCTGTGATCCGAGCGGCAAGCCATTCAACCGCGATCGGGCGCTCATCTCCTGGAACGGTACCGCCTGGAGCGGTGCTGACATTCCGGACTTCAAGGCCGATGAGGATCCTGCCCACGGCATGGGCCCCTTCATTATGAACCCGGAGGGAGTCGCCCGATTTTTCGCCCGCACCAACATGGCTGAAGGGCCCTTCCCTGAACATTACGAGCCCTTTGAGACGCCACTTGCCACCAACCCGCTCAGTCCGAAGGAGCCACGGGCCCTGAACAATCCGGCCGCGCGTGTGTTCGATGACGACCGCAAGGCGTTCGGAAAGCCTGCTCAGTTCCCGTACGCGGCCACGACCTATCGCCTTACGGAACACTTCCACTACTGGACTAAGCACGTGCGCCTGAACGCCATCATCCAGCCCGAACAGTTCGTTGAGATCGGGGACGCGCTCGCGAAAGACCTCGGCATCGCCTCCGGCGACCAGGTCAAAGTGGAATCGAACCGCGGCTACATCAAGGCGGTGGCTGTCGTCACCAAGCGCCTGCGAGCACTGCAGGTGGACGGCAAGACACTGCACCACGTGGGTATTCCGATCCACTGGGGTTTCAAGGGGCTTGCGAAGCCGGGCTTTCTGGCCAACACGCTCACACCCGTCGTTGGCGACGGCAACTCGCAGACCCCGGAATTCAAATCGTTCCTCGTCAGGGTGGAGAAGCTGTAGGAAGACATAAATGGCACTGCAGTCACTTGACATCGTCCGACGCTCGGCCACAACAACGCGGTCGCCCGACATTCGTGAGGCGAGCGGCGGACGTGAAGTCGCCAAGCTCATCGACACGACAAAATGCATCGGCTGCAAGGCGTGTCAGGTTGCCTGCATGGAATGGAACGATCTGCGCGACGAGATCGGCACGAATATCGGTCAGTATCAGAATCCGCACGATCTCAGCGCGAGCACTTGGACGTTGATGCGCTTCGCCGAAGTCGAGAGCCCCAAAGGGGATCTGGAATGGCTGATTCGCAAGGACGGATGCATGCACTGCGCGGACCCGGGCTGCCTGAAGGCGTGCCCCGCGCCGGGCGCGATCGTGCAGTACGCCAACGGCATCGTGGATTTTCACGAAGAGAACTGCATCGGCTGCGGTTACTGCATCGCCGGCTGTCCTTTCGACATCCCGCGGATCTCGAAGAAGGACCATAAGGTCTACAAGTGCACCCTATGCTCCGACCGCGTTGCGGTGGGCCTGGAGCCGGCTTGCATCAAGGCCTGTCCCACCGGCGCCCTCGTCTTCGGCACCAAGGACGACATGAAGCAGCATGCGGCGGAGCGCATCGAAGACCTGAAGTCTCGCGGATTCGAACGGGCGGGTCTTTACGATCCGGCGGGAGTCGGCGGCACGCATGTCATGTACGTGCTGCACCACGCCGACCAACCGCAGCTTTATAACGATCTGCCCACCGATCCGCACATCAGCCGCGCCGTTCGCTTGTGGAAGGGCGTCTCGAAGCCGCTTGCGCTCGCCGTCATGGGACTGACCGCGCTGGCCGGATTCTTTCACTACATTCGCGTCGGACCGGACGAGACGGATGCGCGCGATGAGGCGGCTGCGCATGAGTTGGCCCAGAATCGGGAGAAGGCCCCGTGAGCGACCTCGAACTCGGCCCGGAGCGTCGCGATGCGGCTTCCGGGCAGCATCGCGGCATGATCCTGCGCTACACCGCAGGGGAGCGCACCAATCACTGGCTGGTGGCCATGGCTTTCGTGCTTGCAGCGCTCTCGGGACTCGCCCTCTTCCATCCGGCACTGTTTGGGTTGAGCGGCCTGTTCGGTGGAGGACCGTGGACCCGGATTCTGCATCCGTTCATCGGGCTGCTGATGTTGCTCGCCTTCCTGCCGTTCGCTCTGCGGGTCGGGTCGGAGAACCGCATGCAGCCGCGGGACTGGCTCTGGCTGCGCCAGTACCGCGACGTCGTGAACAACCGGGAGGACCACCTCCCTGAGGTCGGTCGCTACAACGCGGGCCAGAAGCTGGTGTTCTACGCGGTAGTTCTGTGCCTCGCGGGCCTGCTGCTGTCCGGTCTCGTCATCTGGCGCGCCTATTTCTCGGTGTATTTCCCGGTCGCCGTGGTCCGATTGGCGTCCGTCGTGCACGCCCTGTGCGCGCTCATGTTGATCTGCACCATCATCGTGCACATCTATGCAGCAATCTGGGTGAAAGGTTCGATCGAGGCGATGACTCGAGGCAGGGTGACACCGGGGTGGGCCTGGAAGCATCATCGGGCCTGGTTCCGCGAGATCATGACCCGTGCAGCGAATTCTCGACCCCGCTCAGATTGAAGCTTTCGCCCAGCGATCAATTCCGCGCGTCCGGCTTCCCGATCCTGCCAATCTCTTTTTGCGGCGCGCCGCACGCCTGCGCGCGCTAAGCGAAAACCACGCCGTAGGTGATTACCTGCGCTTGATGGCCATCGTCAGTGATGCTCAGCAGGCAGCCCTTGGCTCGCTGACCGCCCGGCTGTCGCGCGCCGGGGAAGCTGCCCCGTCGATCGATCCACAGATAATCCTCGCGCGCAGACATGGCATGCCGCTGCTGCAAGCGGCCGGGTGGCCGCGCGACAGCCGCTGGCGCGCCGCCCTCGCTGAACTCTGCGACGCCGTGATCGCTCGCCCGGACATTCCCGGCGCGGTGCGGTCCGTCTGCGCTGCGCTACCTGACGGGCAATCAGCGGACCCAGAAGAGCAGGCCGATTTGCTGCTGGCAGCACGCACCTGCGGGGTCCATGCCGAAGCTGCGCCCTTCATCATGGCCGCGCTGCAGGTGTATTGGGTTTTCATGGTGACCTCGCTGCCCATGGATCTGGTTGGGGATCTGGCCGCCGATCGCGATCAAGCGGCTCACGCGAACGTGTCGGCCGTCTGCCCTGCGTGCGGCACTCTCCCCGTCGCCAGCGTTGTCCGCGCAGACAAGCAATATCAGGGCTATCGCTTTCTTCACTGCGCACTGTGCGCGACGGAGTGGCATCTGGTGCGGATCAAGTGCAGCCATTGCCTGACTACCGAGGGCATCCGCTACCATTTTGTCGAGGGCGGCTCCGAAGCAATTCGCGCTGAGAGCTGCGCCCACTGCCGCACGTACCGCAAGATTCTCTACCAGGAGAAAGATGCCGCAGTCGAACCCGTGGCCGATGATCTCGGCAGCCTAGCGCTCGATCTTCTGATGACCGAAGACGGCTATCGCCGCGCCTGCGGCAACCCCCTGCTCTGGCAGCCCTCGGGAGCCTGAGCGGTGGACGCACCGCGCGCTGGAGCCGCTGACATTCCGTCGCTCGATCGGCTGCTGAATGGGCAAGCCTTGGAGAGCCTTCTCGCACGCCACGGACGCACGCAGGTCACCGCCGCCCTGCGCACCCATCTCGATGATCTGCGTCACTCGGCTTTGGCTGGAACTTTGAATTCAACAGCATTGAAAGAAAGCACGGTCGCAGAGGTCCTCGAGGCCAAACTTGGCGAGACGGCGAGGCGGCGCTTGCGTCCCGTGTTCAATCTGACCGGCACCGTATTGCATACCAATCTGGGCCGCGCCCTGCTGCCTGAGGCAGCCCTACGCGCCGTCGTGGACACCATGCGCGCGCCCGTCAACCTCGAATTCGATCTTGCATCGGGTCGGCGAGGTGAACGCGACACACTCGTCGAAGGGCTGCTTTGCGAACTCACCGGTGCCGAAGCCGCAACGGTGGTCAACAACAACGCGGCGGCCGTGTTGTTGATCCTCAGTGCTCTGGCTGCACGGCGCGAAGTCGTCGTGTCGCGCGGGGAACTCATCGAGATCGGGGGCGCATTCCGGATGCCCGATATTATGCGGCAGGCCGGTGTAAAGCTCGTCGAGGTCGGCACAACGAATCGCACGCACCTCGCGGATTATGCCGACGCGATCGGATCGCGGTCTGCGCTGTTGATAAAGGTGCATACCAGCAACTACGTCATCAGCGGCTTCACGAGCACGGTCGCGGTTGCAGAGCTCGCAGAGCTGGCACGGGCACGCTCCGTCCCGCTGGCCGTTGATCTGGGCAGCGGGTCGCTCGTGGATCTGACGCGCTGGAAGCTAACCAAGGAACCGACCGTCCGAGAGACCGTGGCGGCCGGCGCCGACCTGGTGTCGTTCAGCGGGGACAAGCTACTCGGAGGACCCCAGGCGGGCCTCGTGGTGGGTCGCGCGGATCTGATCGCGAAGCTTAAGAAGCATCCCCTGAAGCGCGCCCTGCGTGTTGGCAAGCTGACTCTGGCCGCGCTGGAGCCGGTACTTGCGCTGTATCGCGCACCAGAGTTTTTAGTGGATCGCCTGACGACACTGCGGCAGCTCACGCGACCGGCGGCGGCGATGCAGGATCAGGCCCTGCGGCTTCGGCCGCTCGTTCAGCAGGCCGTGGGCGACGCCTATGAAGTGTCCGACGCGCCGATGTTCAGCCAGATCGGCAGTGGTGCGCTTGCCGTCGAGCAGTTGCCGAGCCACGGGCTTGCCATTCGTACGGCGAAGGGAAAACGCGGCGGTCTCGATCGTCTGGAAGTCTGGATGCGGGGCTTGTCTCGGCCTGTGATCGGACGAGCTGCCGAGAAAACTCTTTGGCTGGACCTGCGCTGCCTCGACGCATCCGACGAAGCGGAGTTCGTTGCGCAGTGGGGTGAGCGCGGTCAATGATCGTCGGCACCGCCGGTCACATTGACCATGGTAAGACCACGCTGGTGCGTGCCCTGACCGGCGTGGACACCGATCGCCTCAAGGAGGAGAAGGCCCGCGGCATATCCATCGAGCTCGGATACGCATACACGCCGCTCGATGACGGGGACGTGCTGGGCTTTATCGACGTCCCCGGCCACGAACGGTTCGTGCATAAGATGGTCGCCGGCGCATGCGGAATCGATTTCGCGCTGCTGCTGGTTGCTGCGGACGATGGTGTGATGCCGCAGACGCGCGAACATCTGGCGATTCTCGAGCTGCTCGGCATTGCGCGCGGTGCCGTGGCCCTGAGCAAGGCAGATCGCGTCGATACCCAACGGTTGCAGGAAGTGCAGGCTGAGGTCACCGCAACGCTAGCTTCCACAGCACTGCGTGAAGCGCCGATCTTTCCATTGAACGCCACGGCACCTGAGGATCCGGGCACGGCATCTCTGCGCCGCTATCTGCACGAATTCGCCGCCCGCTTCGCCGTCCGCCGCGATGAGCGCTTATTCCGCCTGGCGGTGGATCGCGTTTTTACGCTTGTTGGCCACGGCACCGTCGTGACGGGAACCGTGTTTTCCGGTCAGGTCCGCACAAACGACACCGTGGCGGTGATGCCCGCGGGCACTCTGGTGCGGGTGCGCGACATCCATACTCAGAATCGCGGCGCGGACAGTGGCTCGATCGGCCAGCGCTGCGCACTCAATCTCGCCGGCGTCAAGAAAAGTGCGCTGGCGCGTGGCGACTGGCTCGCCGAACCGCGCGTGTTTGCGCCGACAACGCGCATCGATGTGCGTCTGCAGCTGCTCGCGGATAGCGGCCTGCGCCTCAAATCCTGGTCGCCGCTGCACGTGCACCTAGGCACGACGCACCGTGTTGCGCACGTCGCCTTGCTGGAATCCACGCTCGTGTCAGCCGGCGAGTCAGCACGTGTGCAACTGGTCTTTGACGCGCCGATCTGCGCAATCCCCGGCGACCGCTTCATCGTGCGCGACGCGCAGGCGACGCACACTGTGGGTGGCGGCGTCGTGCTTGACCCATCCGCACCCTCCCGAAAGCGACGCTCGGTGGCGCGCTGGCACTATCTCGAGGCGCTCGAGCGGCTGATCGCCGGAGAAGGTGTCGCCCCGTTACTGCAGCAGGCGCCTTATGGGGTGAGGATCACGGACCTGGTGCGCTTGACGGGACTGCCTCCGGACCTCATTCCGCTGCCGCCGAACGCCGTCACGATCGACTGCGCGCACGAGCATTTTGTGCTGCTAGCCACGCATTGGTCGGCATTGCGCGAGCGCGCCGTGAGCGCGTTGCGCGCCTTTCACGCGCAGGTGCCGGACGAGCTCGGCCCGGATATCGGCCGGCTGCGCCGCATCGCCATGCCCGACTCATCCGACGCTCTCTGGTGTGCGCTGATCGATGCGCTGGTGCACGAGCGCATCGTGCTGCGAAGCGCGCCGTGGTTGCACCTGCCCGAGCACGCCATGACGCTATCGGAAGACGACCAGGCGCTCGTACGCAAGCTGCAGCCGCTGATCGCTGCAGGACGCTTCGATCCGCCGTGGGTGCGCGAACTGGCCGTCATCGCCCACGAGCCTGAAATACGCGTGCGTGAGGTGTTGCGCAAACAGGTCACGCACAATGCCGTGTACCAGGTTGTGCGCGACCTCTTTTATGATCGCGAGTGCATCAGCGAGCTTGCAGGGGTCGTTACCGCAATCACCCAAGAGCACGGCGCCGTTAGCGCAGCGCGCTACCGGGATGCCGTCGGAGTCGGCCGAAAGCGCGCGATTCAGATCCTGGAGTTCTTCGATCGCGTAGGCTTCACGCGCCGCGTGCAAGACTCCCACGTACTGCGTCGCGACAGCGGCTGGCGCACAGCCAAATGACACACGGAAGGCACACGTACCCGGTGGTGCGGCTGGGCTTCAAACCCAGGAGGGGGCGTCAAGCGCTTCCTGGTAGGTTCGACTCCTGCTGCCTTCCGCCATCTCACGCGGTGAGCTCGCGCGAGCGGATCTCGTAGCGAAATGTCGTCGGATCAAGGCTATCGAGGCGCCCCTGGAAAGTCTCGCCGTTCGGATACCTCAGGAACGGAATCACGCCCATGCCCGAGCCGGGCAAGTCAACATCGTGACCGTGATTGTATTCCACCCAGTTCATTTCCCAAGTTCCGGCGCTTCATGTTATTGCCCGGGACAGCGGCGTGCCATTGATTCTCGCGCAATTCCGCTCAGAATTAGAACATGACAATACCGCACCCACCCGCACCTCGACTGACCTCCTTGTCTCACGGTGGCGGCTGCGGCTGCAAGATTGCGCCGGACGCGCTCGCCGATCTGCTCAAACGTTCGGCACCGCCTAAGTTGTTCACGCAGTTGTTAGTCGGCACGGAAACTGCCGACGATGCAGCCGTCTATCGGCTCAACGATGAGCAGGCGGTCATCGCCACCACCGATTTCTTCATGCCAATCGTCGACGATCCGTTCGACTTTGGCCGGATCGCCGCCACCAACGCTTTGTCGGACGTCTATGCCATGGGTGGCACGCCGATCCTGGCGCTTGCCATTGTGGGCATGCCGATCAGCGTGCTCTCATCCGATGTCATCCGCGATATCCTGCGCGGCGGCGAGATAATCTGCGCGCAGGCGGATATTCCCATTGCAGGCGGTCATAGCATTGATTCGGTGGAGCCGATCTACGGCCTGGCTGCGATTGGAATCGTCCATCCCGATCATGTGAAACGCAACTGCGACGCGCGCGCAGGGGATGCGCTCGTACTCGGCAAACCGCTAGGCGTCGGCATCCTGTCGGCCGCGCTCAAGAAGGGCAAACTCGGAGCAGCCGACTACCGCACTCTCGTCGGCATCACCACTTGCCTCAACCGCGCCGGTCCGGAGCTTGCAAGAATGCCCGGGGTTCACGCGATGACCGACGTCACTGGATTCGGGCTTCTCGGACATCTGTTGGAAATGTGCCGCGGCTCCGGCTTGGGTGCGCGCCTGAGGATGGCGGGCGTGCCGCTACTGGACAATGTGCTCGCGATGGCTGAGGCCGGGTTGCTCACCGGTGCGTCGGCACGCAACTGGGCGTCTTATGGCGCTGACGTCGAGCTTTCTCCGCGCCTGACAAGTGCGCACAAGGCAGTGCTGTGTGATCCGCAAACCTCAGGCGGCCTATTGGTCGCGTGTACCCAGGACGTGCTCGTCGAAGTGATGGCATCGTTTGAACGGCATGGTTGCGCACATGCGGGGCTGATCGGCGGTATGGTCGCGGGGAAACCTCGCGTGGTCGCTGATCTTTCGTAATGGGCGCGGCCGTATGGATCGTGGGACCAAGACAGGACAATACCGGGACGCCAGCGCTGATTGCCTGTGTCCGTGGACAATTGAAGCCTTCGGCAGAACCTGCCGTGAGGTGTGCAAGAAGTTTTTTCCCAGCCTCGAAACCGCAGCGAATAAAGCGGAGACAAGCTTGTGAGCGCGAACTCCAGTCGATATCGAACACATGGCGTAAGAGTCATTCGCTCCACCGAGCTGGACGATGCCACCGCTCAGACGCTCGGGATGCAGCGCCGCGCAGCAGTGACCACGAAGCGAACTGGTGCAACGAAACTGTGGGCCGGCACTGTCACCATCGATGCCAACGCAAAGACGGGAGCTCATCATCACGGAGATCTCGAAAGCGTGATCTATGTAGTCAGCGGACTTGCCCGCCTCCGGTGGGGCGATCGCTTGGAATTCGTCGCTGAGGCCGCGCCGGGAGATTTCATCTATGTCCCTCCCTACGTCCCGCATCAGGAGATCAACGCGAGCGAACATGTTCAGCTTCACTGCGTGCTTGCACGAAGCGGGCAACAGGGCCTCGTTGTCAATCTCGCCATCACGCCTGTCGAGGTTCCGGAACTCGTACGCTGGATTGACGATTTGCACAAATGATCTGCCGGCTAAGCCGGCCACAAGGAAAACGGGGCCCGAATTGGCCTAACTGTGACGTCAATGAGCAACCGCGAAAGATTCAGCAAGTGGCTTACCGGATGCCGCGCGGCCGATTTTCTGAATAGGCGCGAGTACTATCGAATTGACCTCTTAACAGGTTGATTTATCTAAATTTGTCGCCGCCACTCTAGCGATTTACCCCCAAAAGTACCCCAGCGCAGCGCACGTCTCCGAAATCCGGCAACGCGATGCCCGCCGCTGACCCCATCCAGACTGTCGGACCGTCTTTGCAGTGACGCCATTGGGACGCGACTACTCCGGCAGATTCATCCTCCGCAGAAACGACTTGAAGCGAGGGTCTGCCGCGATACTTTTCAGCTGCGGATCGGCTTTGATGAAGTACACGCTCGGATCCTTTTGAGCATAAGCGCGTTCGAGCCAGTGCATCGCCTCGTCCGCCTGGCCGCGGAACGCATATACCTCGGCGATTCCAAACGCGTTTCCGTCCGCTTGCTCCTTAAGCATGCGGGCAAGCGCAGCATTGGCGTCCACTTTTCTTCCGAGTGCGTAATAAACGATAGCCAGGCCCGCCTGCTTCACTGCGTCGTCCGTCTCCTGCTGCATCTCGAGCAGTGCGCCGGCTCGGTCCCCTCGCGCGAGCACTAGGAGACCTAGGTAATAGCGGCACCAACTGTAAGTCGGACGAATGTCCAACGCCCGTCGCAGTGCAGCTTCGGCCTCGGGAAGATGGCCGAGACACACTTGAACCCACGATAGAAAGACAAGAGTGCCAGGGTCCAGTGGGTCTTCAGCAAGTGAAGCATTAAAGTGCCTCAACGCGTCGTCCCAACGGCCGAATGCGAGAGCAAGCAACGCCTCGCCTTTTAGCGCGTCGCCGCTGCCGGGAGCTAATGTTGCTACCTGTTGGAATTCCCGTTCGGCGGCGACCCAGTCCCAATCGTAGACGACATGGATGCGACCTAGTACGCCGTGCGCCAGCAGGTTTGTTGGGTCTAGTTTGAGTGCCGTCCCTGCCGCGCGACGGGCCTGCTCGAAAGCGGCCGCCGGTGCCAGGAAGCTCTCTTCCCCTTGGGTCTCATACGCGCAAGCGAGCTGAGCGGCTGCAGCAGCGGACGTCGCGTCGCGATCGAGCGCTAGCTTGAAGAACGTGACAGCTTCGTCAAGACCTTCCCTATCGAAGCGATCGGCAGCGTGGCGTCCGTGCAGTATCAGGTCGTACGCGTCCGTGTTTTTCGCGGTCGCGTGTAATTGAACGGATCTGGAAGCCACCGTGAGTTGCAGCTCACGCGCAACAGCGGCGGCAATCGCATCCTGGAGGTCGAGAACATCACCGATGTGCCTGTCATAGGTCTCTGACCACTCGTGCGTCCCGGTTCGCGTGTTGATGAGCTGGGCGGTGATTCGAACCCGGTTGCCAGACTTTCGCACGCTCCCTTCGATTACGTAGGCGGCGTTCAACTTCGTACCGATCGTGCGCAGATCCTCACTCTTGCCTTTGAACTGAAACGAGGACGTGCGGCCAATAACCACAAGACCCGGAATCTCGATCAGTAGATCGACGATCTCCTCGGCCAACCCATCGCCTAAGTATTCCTGATCCTTCCCCTCGCTCATGTCAGTGAAAGGCAAGACCGCGATCGACTTATCAGAAATCGCGGCGGGCGGGGCAGCGCTCAGCGGGGCTGCCGGCGTAAGAGGCCGAGAATGCCAAGTCTTCTCCAGGACGAAGTACCCGATGAGGAGGGAAAATCCGACGGATAGGAGGATACGGTTCCACCGAATGGGCAATGGGGACCGCGCAATCGGCGATATCGCGGTCGTTGCGACCGTCTCGAAGGATGAGGTCGGCTGCGGTGCCGACGGTAACGTGACTGCGGCGTTGCTCCACAGCGTGACCTTCGCGACCAGCCGATAGCCGCGCCGCGGCAGGGTCGCGATGTATTTTGGATTCTTGCTGTTGTCCCCGAGGGTGCGACGCAGCGCCGCGATAGCCTGGTAGACCGAATCAGGCGTGACGATGACCCCGGCCCACACCTCATTAAGCAGATCGTCGACGCCGACGACTTGTCCCGCGCGTTCTGCGAGGTAGACCAACAACCGCATCGATCGAGGCTCGAGCTTCACGACCGCACCGTCGCGCGAAATCTCGTCAACCGCTGGATTAACGCGCCAGTCACCAACTTGCAGCGGGGTGGAATTCGCCAGCAACATCAATCCGCGGCCTTCCCCAAGTGTTTGATTCAGTATAAGAAGTAGGACCGACGCGATACCGCGTGCGCGGCGTTCGAGTATACCGGCCCGTCGCCGCGTTCCGGTAGGCGTGAGGCCTGGGCACAGGTATTCAGAGCAAATTCAGGCGCCCCTTAGGTCGATTCAGGCGGCGCACAGGACTTTTAGGCGCTAAGGCCATCACAGTGCGACCAGTCGGTGGCGATGCGCAATTTCGTCGGTATCGATCTGGGGTACTCAGGCGCACCGGACGACACAACAGTGTGTAAGTACGGGCGTCTGTTGGAGCGGAACAAGCAGGGCAATACGTTCAGTTCTTGGCGCCGCACTGAACACGCGGCTGCGTTTAGTGTGGCGATCCAATAAGGCTGACGGGTACGGCGCTTCGGCCACGGACTTCGTTTGAGAACTCAAACAAAAGAGGAGTCTGGATCATGAATACCAACTGCACTGTATGTTGTCGATCCATCGCGGCCACCCGCGCGACAAAGGGGCGCGCCCTCTACTTGGGCCTTTGCGCACTGGGCATGGCTGTCGCGGCGAGCGCTGGCCCCATCATCACCTTCGACGCTCCCGGCGCGGGCACTGGCCAGTACCAAGGCACGGGCTGTTTCGCCTATACCGATTGTTCCGGACTCCTCAACGACTGGGGGGCCATCACGGGATATTACTTGGACGCGAACAACGTCTACCACGGTTTCGTGCGCAGTCCCGAGGGCAAGTTCACGACTTTTGAAGCGCCCGGCGCAGATACGACCCCGGGTGACTTCAACGGGACCTTACCTAACGCCATCAACGACGCGGGGGCGATCACGGGGGCGTACTATGACGTGAACGGTGTGGGTCATGGCTTCCTGCGCAGTCCCGAGGGCGAGTTCACGACATTCGACGTGCCTGGCGGCAGTCTGTACACAAACCCCATTGCCCTTAACCTGGAAGGAGCAGTCGTAGGCTACTACCTGAACCAGGACGATGTGGTTCGCGCCTTCTTACGCCGTCCCGACGGCACGTTTGAGACGTGGCGCGCTACAGACGCGTCCAGTGCGGGGGCTTACAACATCAATATCTTTGGAACGGCCGTGGGGCACTACCGAGACAACAGCTTCGTTGTCCACGGCCTCGTGCGTAGTCCTCAGGGCAAGCTCACGACATTCGACGCTCCCGGCGCCGGCACGGGCAGCGGCCAAGGCACGAACTGTCCGGGTTGTTCGGTCGGGTTCAACCTGTTCGGGGCCATCGCGGGCTACTACATTGACGCGAGCAATGTGGTTCACGGCTACCTGCGGAGTCCTTGGGGTCAGATCACGACGTTCGACGCTCCCAGGGAGGGCCCCCAGGGCATGGGCTGTTACAACGATTGTCCCGTTGGCCTCAACGACTGGGGGGCGATCACGGGGATTTACCTTGATGCGAACAACGTCTACCACGGCTTCCTGCGGAGTCCCGAAGGCACGTTCACGACTTTCGAAGCGCCCGGCGCAGATACGACCCCAGGTTCATATAACGGTACCTTTCCTTACAGCATCAACGACCAAGGGGTGATCACTGGGTACTACATTGACGCCAACAATGTATCCCACGGCTTCCTGCGTCTTCCGTGAAATAACCAAGGCGACCCATCGCAGCCACTGCATCCGCTCTCGGCCCCTGGCCGGATTCCCCGGGAGTTTGCTTGGCGGGGCGTGATGAGCGCTGCCCGTCGAACGAATCGCGAGATCTTGCTCGAAGCCGCGGTGCGCGCCGCAGGTGGTGTCAAAAGTAGTAGCGAGGGCAGGATTTGTCGCTTATTTACGGGTCCGTACCCCGTACCCTGTTGCAGCGCGCCAAGCCACGGAGCCATTCGCCGCTCGATGCTTCCGCCGCGCGAACGCGGGTACAGTATAGTTCGCTGGCTCATAACACCGTCCTCGGTATCGACCAAGTTGAAAAGTGAATTTTTTATGAGGCGCTACGCGACCTTGCTAACACTCACGTCCTGCATAACTGCAGCGGCGCTCGCGACAGAGTCAAAGCCCGCGAGTGCTCCGCCGGCAGCTGACGCAAAGAAACAGGTGTTGGACCTTGAAAAGGAGTGGGTTGCTGCCGAACTCAAGCACGATGCAACCAAGCTGCAGCGAATTCTTGATGAGAAATTCGTCTTCAGCTATGGCGGCAAGAAGCCCGCCGATAAAGCGACCTACATCAAGGAATTCACCGACGGCGACATCGATCCAACGGAATCGCAAACCTTGAGCGACGAATCCGTGATTGTGGATCGTGACACCGCCGTCGTTGTCGGGACTGACACCGCGAGCGGGACAGAAAAAGGTTCTCCGTACAGGGTGGTGTTTCGCTACACGGTGACTTACGTGCACCGGCAGGGTCATTGGCTAGCCTTAGCCGAGCACTTGGTGGAGGTGCCTTCGGGGAAGTAGGCAACGACTGGCCGCTATGCGGAAACTTACGCAGTGCGAACTATTGTCTCCTTGTGGCCGCCTGCTGACGGATTGGCCCCTACTTCCGGTTGACCCCATGGAGACACTCGGGACCGGCGGCTATCGGGGACTGCCTCGCTCACCACAGCGCATCTTCGGAACGACGGTGACGGAGCACCACAAGCAATAGTCCGAACGTTGCGACACTTTCTGCGAGCCATTGAGCCGATCCGGTCCGGACGTGAGCTGAAAGCTACCAAGCGGGCAACTCTTGCCGGTTTCAGCGGCATACCAGGACGCGAAAGTGTAGCGGTGGATTCGATGGTGAACGTGAGTGTAACTTGTATGACTGGAACGCGATCCTCGGATTGCAATGTACCGGGCACTGGATGTTGGTGGACGTCAGCGGACACGCAATGCACTAGATTGCGGGATTCATTGCACGCGCAATGGAAGTCTGCGGAAGTCTTAGGACGTCTTTGGAAATAGGCGCGAGTGGGATCGAACCACCGACCACCACCATGTCAAGGTGGTGCTCTACCACTGAGCTACGCGCCTGCTGTGCGGCGTCGAACCATACCGGACTGGCGAATACGGTGCAAGCTAAGTCCTATTAATCCAATGACTTAGGAGCTATCCTGCGAGTGTCTTGCCGATTCCCAACTCGATCTGCTTCAGTCGCTCGATGTCATCGCGCAACCTCGCCGCATCCTCAAACTCAAGGTTGCGCGCCTTCTTGAACATTTCAGTTTCGAGCTTCTTGATTTGCCTGACGATGGCCTCGGGACGCAGGTCGACTGGCGCAAGCGTCCCGCGCGAACGGGCCATGCGCTGCGATTCCCCCGGGACTGGCGCATCTGCGCGAGCGCCCTCCATGATATCGGTTACACCTTTCTGAATCCCGCGCGGCGTAATTCCATGGACCAAATTGAATTCAACCTGCTTCTCCCGACGGCGATTGGTCTCATCGATCGCCCGTCGCATCGAGCCCGTCACCGTGTCGGCATAGAGAATCGCGCGTCCCTGAAGATTGCGTGCCGCGCGGCCGATCGTCTGGATGAGGGCGTTGTCGGAGCGCAGAAATCCCTCCTTGTCGGCGTCCAATACCGCGACCAAGGCCACCTCGGGCATATCAAGTCCCTCGCGCAGCAGATTGATGCCGACGAGCGCATCGAATTTACCGAGACGCAAATCGCGAATAATTTCGGTGCGCTCGACCGTCTCAATGTCCGAATGCAGGTAGCGCACGCGCACACCGTGCTCGTGCAGATACTCGGTCAGGTCTTCCGCCATGCGCTTGGTGAGCGTCGTGATGAGCACGCGCTCGTCGTGAGCAGCGCAGCGCTTGATTTCAGAGAGCACATCATCAACCTGCGTGCGCACCGGCCGGATTTGCACCTCCGGATCCACGAGGCCCGTCGGCCGCACGAGTTGCTCGACAATCTGCCCGGAATGCGCTGCTTCGTACTCACGGGGTGTCGCCGACACGAAGATCATTTGCGGCGCGATCTTCTCCCATTCTGCAAACTTGAGCGGCCGGTTGTCGAGCGCCGAGGGTAAGCGAAAACCATATTCGACCAGCGTTTCCTTGCGCGAGCGGTCACCTTTGTACATGGCTCCCAGCTGCGGAATCGTCTGATGGCTCTCATCCACAACAAGCAGTGCATTCGCCGGCAAATAGTCGAATAGACAAGGCGGTGGTTCGCCCGGCTCACGCCCAGACAGATAGCGCGAATAGTTCTCGATACCCGCGCAATAACCGACCTCTTTCATCATTTCCATGTCAAACAGCGTGCGCTGCTCAAGCCGCTGTGCCTCAAGAAGTTTGCCGCCATCGCGCAGCTCCCGCAGCCGTTGCCGCAGATCCTCCCGCACCTGGTCGACCGCGCCGATGAGCCGCTCGCGCGGGGTAACGTAGTGGGTGCCGGGATACACCGTGTAGCGGGGCACCTTGCGGCTGATTGCTCCGGTGAGAGGGTCGAATACGGCGAGCGATTCGATCGCCTCGTCAAAGAGCTCAACGCGCAGCGCCTCACGCTCGGATTCGGCCGGAAAGATGTCGATCACATCGCCGCGAACGCGGTAGGTGCCCTGGGTCAGGTCAAGCTCGTTGCGCGTGTACTGCATGTCCGCCAGACGCCGCAACAGTCGCCGCTGATCCATATGGTCGCCGCGCACCAAGTGCAGCACCATGGCGAGATAAGTCGCAGGATCGCCGAGTCCATAGATCGAGGATACCGTGGCGACGATGATGACGTCCGAGCGCTCAAGCAACGCCTTCGTCGCCGACAAGCGCATCTGCTCGATGTGCTCATTGACCGAGGAGTCCTTCTCGATGTAGGTGTCGCTTGAGGGGACGTAAGCCTCGGGTTGGTAATAATCGTAGTAGGAAACAAAGTACTCGACCGCGCTTTGCGGAAAGAATTCGCGAAATTCACCATAGAGCTGCGCCGCCAGCGTCTTGTTATGGGCAAGGACCAGCGTCGGCCGTTGCACCTGCTGGATCACGTTGGCAATCGAGAATGTCTTGCCCGATCCGGTGACTCCGAGGAGGGTCTGATGCGAAAATCCGGTCCGCAAGCCATCGACCAGAAGTGCGATCGCCTCGGGCTGGTCTCCCGCGGGCGCGTAGTCGGCTTTAAGCTCGAATGGCTTGTGTTCCATGTATATCGCTCAGCACCGCGTGACGTTGGTTGCCAGGGCACGATCTCGTAATATAGCCCCTGCCCGCTAAACTCAAGCGATCACTGGGACCTAATGTGAACTCATCTGTTGCGCGGCGCGTCCAGCGCGTCAAGCCATCGCCCACGCTCGCCGTTACCGCCCGCGCCGCCAAATTGAAGGCGGAAGGCAAAGACGTCATCGGCCTCGGCGCGGGCGAGCCCGATTTCGATACCCCGATACCCATCGCCAATGCCGGCATTGCGGCAATTAAAGGTGGCTTTACCCGCTACACGAATGTAGATGGGATCAACGAGCTGAAGGATGCCATCATCGCCAAGTTCGCACGCGACAATGACATCGAGTACGAGCGCGCGCAGATTCTCGTCGCGTCGGGCGCCAAGCAGGCGATTTACAACCTATGTATGGCGGTGCTTGATCCTGGCGATGAAGCCGTTGTGCCGGCGCCTTACTGGGTGTCCTATCCTGACATGGTGCTGCTTGCGGACGCTCTGCCGGTGATGCCATTCGCCGGCCCGTCACAGGGTTACAAGATCAGCGCACGTCAGCTCGCCGCCGCCATCACTCCGCAGACCCGGCTCGTCCTCCTGAACAGCCCCTGCAACCCTACGGGTGCCGCCTATACCCGTGCTGAGCTACGCGCACTGGGCGAGGTGCTGCTCGAGCACCCCCGAGTAATCGTCGGCACTGATGACATGTACGAAAAGATCTACTGGGCTGCGGAGCCCTTCTGCAGCCTCCTCACCGCTGTTCCGGAGCTCTACAGCCGCACGGTGACGATCAACGGCTGCTCGAAAGCCTACGCCATGACAGGCTGGCGGATCGGCTACTGCGGCGGTCCTAAAGAAATCATCACCGCGATGGCGACCATCCAGGGGCAGTCGACTTCAAACGCCTGCAGCATCTCGCAAAAAGCGGCCGTCGCAGCGCTTGCTGGCGATCAGGCGTGCGTAGCGACAATGAATCGCGCCTTCAAAGAACGCCATGACTTCGTGGTCGCAGGCCTGAATGCGCTGCCCGGAGTGAGCTGTCTGCCGGGTGCCGGCACGTTCTACGCATTCGCGGACGTGTCGAAGGCGCAGGCGGCCCTCGGTTGTCGAGACGATAATGAATTTGCGGAGCTGCTTCTAAACACCGGCGGTGTTGCCGTGGTGCCGGGGTCCGGCTTCGGGGCCCCGGGACACATCAGGCTTTCGTTCGCGTGTGGACTGCCTACCTTGGCGAAAGCGCTCGACCGCATGAAGCGCGTGCTGGACACTTCGACCGTCGCGAAAAGCGCCTAACGCGACGCTGTGACGCCCTCGGGCGTCGCGCCATCAGGAATGTGCGCGGTTGCGGCGGATTCTCCGCCGAGTGGTGAAGCGCCGGGGAGCTGCGCAGCAAGTGCCGCTAGGTGCGCTTCGTCATGTTCCAGCATGGCCGCGACAAGATCTCGCAGGCTGACGTTGCGGTCCTCGAAAATCGCACTGCGTAACCAGGCGCCATCGGACAATGCACCGAGCAGGCCGAGGGATGCCTCGCGATACTGAGCAAACTCATCAAGAGCAGTTCGCAGTTCGCGCTCTAAATAGCGCCGCTCGCGCGCCAGTTGCTCACCGTCAATGGAGGCGAGCACCGGACGGTCCTCAGCCAGAATCCGCCGAATTCTAAGAAAATGCCCTTCGGCTTCGACATCGCGCAGATGCCACGCGTCCTCGATGGGAGCAAAGCCTCCACTCCGCGGCGCTGTGCGCAATGCTGCGTCCGACATACTCGTAAGCAGGGCTCGCAAACGCACCGGCGACGCCGCCAATCGATCCAGAAGCGGGCGCACAAACGTCTCTGACATCATGATCTCCGGCATCCGGCCCTCATTATTATGCACGCTGTGAGTTTCCTTGACTGCCGCTCCTCGATTCCCGGACAATCCGCGGCCTTCTCGCCCATCCGTATGTTCCCGGGTAGCTCAGCGGTAGAGCGACGGACTGTTAATCCGTTGGTCGTTGGTTCGATTCCAACCCCGGGAGCCAAATCACCAGATAATTCAAGTACTTCAGAGCACGCGGCTGGATCGCACTTCCATTCGTTCGCCATTTCGTGCAAATTCAGTGCACGGGTTTGGCGAGCGCGACACATGTCGCAAGAGGGGCGAAATGGCATCTATTCAGCGCATCGTCTCCCCTCTCACGAAGGACATCTCCTACCGCGCACAGGTGCGAGTAAAAGGACGCCCCCCCGAGAGCAAGACGTTCCCCAATCGGAAGGACGCGAAGGAGTGGGCCGGCACGCTCGAGTCCGCCATCACGGACGCGCGATACTTCCCGAGTAGAAAGGCACAACGCACGCTCTTCGCGGAGCTGGTCGAGCGCTACCGCCGCGACGTGCAGAGGGATCCCTCGCGAGGGGCGCATCTCGACTGGTGGAAGAAACGCTTTCTCGGCTTGACCATTGCCGAGATCACCACGGATAAGGTTGCCGAAGCCCGTGACGCGCTCATGGCCCAAACGTTCACGCGCGCCAAGCCGCGCACCGTCAAGGGCGAAAAGGTCCCTCCGAAGCAATACCACCGTACCGGCGCGACCGTGAACCGTTATCTCGCAACGCTTGGACATTTTTTCACCACAGCCGTGAAAGAATGGCGCCTCCTTGATCGTAATCCCGTGCGCGACGTCAGCAAGAAGAAGGAAGCCCGCGGCCGCGTGCGTTTCCTTTCCGATGCTGAGCGCGATGCGCTGCTGGAGGCCTGCACACAGTCTAACTGGCCGACGCTTCACACGCTGGTGTTGATGGCCATCAGTACGGGTGCAAGACGTGGCGAACTCGTCAAACTGAAATGGGCGGACGTCGACCTAAAGGCGGCGCGTGCGATCGTGCATGAGACGAAAAACGGGGACCCGCGCGTATTGCCCCTGGTAGGTAGGACGCTGACCACACTGCGCGAATTGAAGCTTCAAGGCGGCGCCCAGAGTGAATGGGTATTCCAGCAGCCGTCAGGACTGCCAGGGCCGTATGAAGGATTCGACGCGCACTGGTACGCAGCGCTCAAGAGGGCGGGAATTCAGAACTTCAAGTTTCACGATCTGCGCCACTCGTGCGCGAGCTATTTGGCCGCAGGAGGGGCGAGCTTACTCGAAATCGCCGACACACTCGGACATCGCACGATCGCGATGTCAAAGCGCTATTCGCACCTCACTCAGACGCACAAGATAGCCGCGATCGAGAAGATGGCGCAAGAGAAAGGGCTTTAGAATGACGCGGTGCACTGGGCTGCGCAGGTCATCTATCCTTTTCTAGTTCAGCCTAGGTGGCGGGGGGGCGGGAGTCAGTCGGGCTATTGCCGGCTGGCTGCAACCTGCTTGCGTCGTTGGATAATGGCACTGCGCCAGGCGTCCAACTTCTCGATGTCCGCGCTCAATTCTTCTGGATCGGGGACAGGTAATCGGCCAATGTGCGGGGCGGCGTCGTGCTCGAACTTGGAGCTCTTGGTCATACCCAAATCGATCTCGCGATAATCATCATCGGTGACGGCCACCTGCATAAGCCGCTTGGTCATGACACCCTCGCCAAAGCGTTGGACAGCCTCGTTGAATAAGACCTCCTCGATGCATCGCTCCCAAGCCAAGCGCAGTGCCCCATAGGCTTCGGTCGTCAACTTGCGGTGGCCATCATCGTCCCCTGCCTTCTGGGCACTTTTCACCCCTTCAAGCATGCGCCGCAGGCGACCAATCCGCTCCTTGGTCCCCAGCACGTCAAACGGCAAGTCCTTCGAAGGCACACCGAATCCTGCGCTCGTCCTTCGGACATAGTTCTTAGTCAGACTAGCGCCTGCTTCTTGCGCTTTCTGCTCGAGGATGCAAAGAAAGTAGACGTCGTGAGTGAAGACGATCACTTGACGAGCCAAGGACTCACGAGCCAAGCGCTCCGCAACTCGCCACCGGCGACGATGGTCAAGAGACGACACGGGATCATCGAAAACTACGCCGCCACGCCCTTTGCTGAGCTTGATTTCGGCTAGGAACGAGGCAATGGCAATGGCTCGCTGTTCGCCTTCGCTGAGGACGGCGGCCGGCGTTCCGCCTCCTGGCAGTTGGAGGGTGAGTTTGAACTGCGTTCGACCGCCAGGTGACTCAGGCGTCATCACGACCTTGAGGTCGTGAACCTTGAGCCACCTGAGTTCCTCGTTCATGGCCTCGGCCAGTTCTTCACTCGCCATCGTTCGGGACAGGTCCGTCGACTTGCGTGAAATAGCTCGGGTATCCATGCCATCGATGCAGTTCTGCAGCTTTTGGCAATAGTCATGCTTGCGTATCGCTTCGATCACCGCATCCTTGACGTCGCCGAGCCGGCGTCTGGCATCAAGTTCGAGATGCTCGGCGACCATTTCGGCCCGAGCCCTCTCATCGGCAGTGGCCTCCAGTGCCTCAACTTGCTCCCGCAAGCTCGCGATGGTGCTATTCAGTGTCGGTCGAGGATCGTCAGGCAGCTTGGGCACCTCCTCCCAGGCCAGCTTCCTGCCGACGGCCTGCACGACCGCCCGTTGGCGCGCTTTAAGGGCCTCCTGCATTCTGGAACAGGCGCCTGCAAGTGCAGGATCGATTTCATTCAGCTCTTCGCACAAAGCATCGTCCATCAGCAGGTCTAGACTGGCCTCCTGGATGGCCTTGTAAGCGGTCACGGCCGCATCTCGGGCTTCCTCCGCACTCTTTTCGGCTGCCTGCTTCACGAATGAGTCGAATCGAATCAGACTTTGAGAGCCAGCTAGCCCGAGAGGGTTCTGACAGAGCGGGCAAGACGAGCCCTGAGGCAGGCCTGGAAACTCGTGCTCGGCGTGCGAGATCTTCGCGAAGGCGCGCGCGGCCTGAAAAAGGGTCTTCCACTCCTCGCCACCGGTGCCAGGTAGTTGGCCGGGGGTTCGCTTGAACTCTGCAGCCGCCAGTTCCGCGGTCCTCTTGGCTGAGTTCGACCGCTCGATCAAAACACGCAACTGGTCGATCTTGTCTTCCATGACCAAGGCTACTCCGGCGGTGATCCGCGCCTTCAACCCGTTGAGCCGCAAAGCCCTTTGGTGCAGCGCTCGTGCCCGCTGCTTCGGGTCGCCTTCCGCCAGAGTCCTTCCAAGTAGGGCTAGCCGCGCTTGTTCAGCCCCGGACAGGGTCGCGGCCGCCTCGATCTCTTGCGGTTTGGTTTTCGCAGGGATGTTGTTGAGCGCCTCGGATACCGCCGTCTTCTCACGTGCGAGGGCCGCATAGGCAGCATCGCTGGGAGCGTTCGCCGCCTTTTCCTCCATAGCCTTCGTCTTGAGCATGCCGCAGACACTGACTAAGCCCTCCAAGATGTCTAATCCATAGGGCACATAGGCGAAGTCCCCATGGTTGTCGATGTAAGCCCGAGCGCAGTGCGTATCGAAAATGGAGATATCCGAAAGGGGCTCTGGCGGGTCGGCCGCATAGGTCCACGATAGGTCGAAAGGCTTGCCATCGATGAGAGCTTCGAAGACCGCCTGGGCAACGCCGGCGGCCTTGGGGTCCAGTTTGGCATCCGGCAGGATACGTTCGCGTTGATCCCGAGCCCGGCAAGCATGCTTGAACACGCGCGAGTAGCCGGACTTACCGGCGCCATTCTCGCCGTAGATGACCGTCAAACCTGTGGGCGCGATGGGCAGCCGCTCCCCCCGCGCAAGTGCGTTGACATGCGCTACGTCTCTAATCCCCAAGAGCTGCACGAGCCTCGCGGGATTTGGCATCGGAGCGACTTCCGCATCCAGCAGCGCCTTCGGCGTACGACCTTCGCCATCGGGGATGCCAGCTGCGGCCTTGGCCAAAGCATAGACATCATCCAGGTCCTGCGGGGTTGGCATGCGGTTGGCGTAGAGGCGCGCAATTACGTCTTGTTGCCACGCGGCAAGATTCTTGGACCAGGCATGGATTTCCTGAAGTATCGTCACCTGCCACCACCTCGGGGAGATGTGATGTCTGATTTTCAGGCTTACGGTGCCATACAACCAGAGATTTCGGCGACTGATCCGTCGCCAACCCTTCAGCAGCCACTATCACGTGACGCTTTCGACAGGAATCACTCTCGGGGTTCGCTGGCAAATACGAAGCGATGCACTTTGGCATAAAACGGCCGGCGGCCGTGAATGTGCCAAATGATTTGATTCCGTGCCGAAACCTCGCATCTGCCGCGCGAAAAGCTGATCTGTGAACCCACCTCAAGTGTACGTGCCCGGAGTGCGGCGGATCACTTCGACCAATTCTCGAGATTTCAGCGAAAATTTGAGCCTCGGGAAAAGTCGCAATTGGAGGTAGTTGGGCGGCGCCGCGCTCGTCGGTCACCCGGCACACCTCGCGGCCGTCGGGGCCGCCGTGGTCGGTAATAACTTGATGGCACGCGCACTGACCAGTCCGACTACTGCGAGGTGTCTCGCACTGTCGACAAGCTTCCGCCGTCAGCGCTACGAAGCGCCGTGTATCAACTCAGCAAGCTGGGTCGTGCGAAAAAAGGATCAGGATGCACAGGATCTCGCGGTGACCTTAATGCCGCACGCGGTTAATCAAATGTCGCAGCCGGCACAGTACCTCGCTACTCGGATCGCCACAGCAGCCGTCGGCTGCCTACGTCGAAAATGGCGACACGCGAAAATAGAGGATTTGGAAAACAGGAGTTAACCACTTCTTTAATCTGGTTCAAGCTGTTCACATGACCGTCGGGATCGCTATAGATCCCGTACGCCATTAGCTCAAGCGGCCGATCCGGCTTATATGACTTGCTTGAGAGCTTTCGCTTAATCAAGTCCGTTTGAGGAAAAGACCAGCTAGTGCCGATCATAGAAGTAATGTGCGGCCCATCTGCAGCGCCGTGGTACAAACCAGCAGACGTCAGCGATCTAATCGGCTTTCCCTCTCTGGCTTGTATCTGAATTAGTTCGTTTATGACGTCGCCGTTCAGATCGCGCCGCCCGGATAGAATTAGGGACTGTAGCGCAGTCAAATCCTTTGAGCGGTCGCGCTCAGAGACAGTATCATTGAAACTCAGAACTATATGCATATCTGCGAACCTACGCCTCAGCTCGTTTTGTTGCTCGGGTGATCGCTGCGCCAGTGCTTGTGCCCAATAATCCTTGGTGTTGTCCCAAACCGAATGCTGCTGACGGTCTGCTTTTGCGTCTAATGCCACCAACTCAAACGCGAGCGCTCCCGCGCGCGAACATTCGCACAAGATGTCAGGCTCCGGTTCGCGCGGCTGCTGTATGGAGTCGAGGATGACGTCAATTATTAGCGGCGCGAGCAACTTGAAAGCACGCAGTTCCGCTGCCTTTTTGTCTACTTCGGCTTTATTTGGGTCGGTTATTGTATGCATCTACGAACGGCGGTATATTCCCGGATGTGAGGTATTGCGTCGCCGGAAAACCGTGCTTTGAGCGCCTCGCTCATTTTAGGTTTTAGAGGTAGACGCTCAATGATACAACCACCACTGCCGCCGGGGCTTGAATGGCTCTTGAAGGCGGCCGGAACGGACCAAGGCGCACGGCTACAAGTCTTGGGTGATGACACCTATCGAGTAACTAGGCTGGTAATCCCACCGCCTCAGCCGCCAAAGCAGACGCGCTAGCTCGTGCCTTTCTCGCGACGCGCCGGGTGCAATTCCCAGCAGATCGACACCTCAGCCTTGCGCGCCCCGCAGCCCTTGCAGCGCAACGCGCTAAAGAGGCGCCCGCCGCGCAAATCTTGAGCACCCTTGGCGTCTCTCTCGGCGACGCGACCGCATTGCCTTCAGGTTATGCGCGCGATGTGGTGACCGTCGGGCAAGGCGCGCCGCAGCGTAGTGACTTGGAGCCCTGCGCGGTCCGTACAGCACTGCGTGGGCTGTAGCACTGTATAAAGATTGAAGTTTTCAAGCACGCGGACTTGTGAGAGAATTTTAAGGTTGCCGCTGCAGCCGATGGTTGCGAGCGGCTTTTTTGTTTCGGGGACATCGCAGCCCACCAATGCTCACTATAGATAGCCGAAGTAAATGGATTAGAGAACTCGCCGGCCTGAGTCAGACGGTAGCTACCATCGCGCAGGCATTCCCGCTTGCTGAGGTGTCCTATCGCGACTCAGTCACTGGCGCCACCATGCAATCCGAAGCTCTCAATTTCTCGAACTCAGCCGAACATAATGCAGCGTTTGCTCGGTGCTTCGATGGTCTTAGTCGTAAAGGAGCACACGCGAAAACCTTGAGTAAGAGTTTGGAAGCCTTGACCAGCGGACGAAACACCTACGGGGTGGTTTGCGAGCTTCTTACATACCTGTGGCTGCTGGATCACAATCTGCCATTTCAAATTCAGGTGCCGCTCTCGCGTGCAGATGTGCTCAACCAAGGTGAGCACGAACTCGATGGGAAACTGACTGACTTCCTAGACGTTTTCTTTGATGTCAAAGCTTTCGGCTTTCAGGAACGGCTCATAGAGCGCCTGAGACAGAGGCTTGAGGCTGATATGCCGGGCCGATGGATCGCGGTGGAAGGAAGTTGGGATGTCTCTGTGAGAACGCTGGAAAGCCTTCTTTCGAAGCAATACAAAAAACTGCTATTGGACCTAAAGCAAAAACATGTGGTTTCTCGGGGTGTTCTCCATTTCATCGAGCGCGACAAAAAACATTTTCAGATTTCCCATCACACAATGGATCCATACCTATTCGCCGAGGAGAATACAGGATACGTGCTCAGTTCCGCCGATCAGTTCTGTACGAAATCACCGTTCATACTCTTTTTTGCTTACCACCCGTGGCTAGGGGGGAATTCGCTAAACACTGATTTCGCGGGCTACGCATGTACAGTAACTCGCTCCCTTGCTAGACGAACTTTTATCAAATTCTTAGACGATCCAACTCACGTTAGCGATACTCTTAAAGAGCCTAGAGGAGTTGCTTCAAGGTTGGTCTCAGGGATCGGATTTTTGAATGTGTCACAACTGCCCGCCCAGCCCGGCGGCCGTGACACTGATCCCACACTGAGGCTATATCTGAACCCCAACGCTACAAACCCGGTTTCACGACTCACCATTGATCTCTTGCAGTCGGAAGCGCGACAGAGCGTCATGGTCGAGGATTTTTCACACGACAACTATTAAGATCTCATCACGCACTAAATTCGACTCTATGGCTAGTGCAGGCGCAGGCGGACGGAAAGGGAGATCCCAGCCGTGACGAATCTACAGGACCTCCTTAGCAATCCCGCAGCGCTAATGGCGCACGTTGGGTCATTAACTCTGCGCGATCAGCGACCGCATGAGCATCCGATTTTCGTCGAAATGGCAGCTGCACATCCTGACAAATGGAATTTAATTGAAACGCTTAAAGCGACTGTCGACCAGGGCGGCACTGCGCGACAGCTATGCTATTTCCACCTAGTGCCAGCGTTAGCCCACCTGCGCACAATGTCTCCCAGTGAACTGTGCGGTTTGCTAGCGCACTTCCGGGCTAACGATACTGGTTATACATGGGCCGTTGAACGCCCCTTGACGACACTCTTCGGCGGTACGGACATCGGGCGAGAGACTCTTTTACTCGCAATTTCTGATGAGGGAGTGTTATCAACTGAAGATATCGAACTATTGGCAGACATACTCTGCCGTGCTGATCCGGATATCGAACTTGAATTCTTCGATTCAATGCCGACAGATGAAAACGAACTCGCTCGGGCAGCGGTGCTGCGATCCAGCTGCACCTTGTTGGATCTAGGAGCGCACGCGATTGCTCCCGAGCGACTTGAGAAGCTCTGGCAGCTGACTCGTCGGGCAATAGACAGTGAACACTCGGCTTATCTTGGATGGGAAATGGGATGCCGCCTCGCCCAAACCGATGAACGCGCAAAGGGTCTCATAACAGCTGCCGCACTTCTAGGTCCGGAGAAAGCGCAGGCAGCCATTTTCCGATGGATTACAGTTCTGCCGGGAGACACTTGGCCCAACGCCTACCTAAAGGAACTGGTAGGCCTAATGCTGTCTTCGGCTCTAAAAGGGTCTATGGAGTCGGGCAGAGTTGATGCACTAATGGCGCTCTTGCTGAACAGAAGTAAAGCGCGGGCCGCCATGCTTGACCTGTGTGATGTGATTATGGACCGTCTGAATTCCGAGGGCATGAAACGACAATTCTCAGCTGTCTTTGCCACGCTCACCTCCGACCGGGCGCTGTTCCCACTTGTATTGACACGCTATTTACTTCGTTCATCAACGTCGGTTCTTCCTCTGCGAGAGTTGATACAACACGCGTTCTTGGAACCACCGTTGTTCGTGCCCGATCCCGCACAGTTTCGCGACGCCACCCCCGAAGCGCGGCTACATGCAATTCATCGACTGCTTGCTGAGACTGTCCATGGTGTTGCGCTTTGCCAATTCATTTATCGATTTGGAGTCGAAAAGGACCTTCAACCTTGGGGCTCGGAAGTATTTAAGGATGTATTCATTAATCATATCGCGCTGGAATTCCCGCAGACGGCCCTCGAATTCTTGAAAGAGAGAGTTCAGTCATTAGTCCCGGACAGTCGCGTCGCTGGACTAATCCGCCAAGTATTGGAGCCCATTCAACACTGGCACACCGTGCTGATGAGCTTGCCAATACCAGCCGAACTTCAGCCTGCAACTGAAAAAGTATTGGCAATTCAACGGCACGACGCACGCGAGCAGCGACGCATTCAGAAGGAAGCCCGAGCTGCTTCAGTATTCGCAAGTATCGCGACGCAGCTTAACGTGACTCAAGGGCGACGAGTTATATCTCGATCCGCAGCCAGAGCACCTACTTTGATAGAACTAAAAACTTTTACTCACTCCTTAGAACTTCCCGGTTCAGAAATATCGGACCCACTCGCTGGACTCATGCGACGTCTTAAGTACCTTGAGACGCCGAAATGAGTATTCGGTTAATTCTCGAAGAATATCTGGGCATGATGAAGGAGTCGGGCGAGCTTGATGCCTTCTTGCCCGAGTTATTAACTGCGATGGACCATGCAATCCTTTCTGAGCCACAGCGGGGAGTCCGCCAATTTGGTGTTGACCTCGTCAGCCGGGGCCCGGACGGGTCTGGCGCACAGTCACTGCATCTATGGATACTGAAAAGCGGCGATATTGATAGGGCCTCTTGGAATTCGGGCAACCAGTCAATCCGCAGTGCGCTTGTAGAGATAGAAGATGTATATCTCCGTACGCACGTCCCGCCTGCTGAGGCCGCACTGCCAACGGTCGTTCATATTTTAACTAACGGCGACTTTAGGCAGGAAGTCGACCTAGAGATTTCTCAATACCTTCATACTTTCTGCGTCAAAACTGGCGCCCGTACAGAAAGAGAAAACGGTTCGGTGTTGGCGCGCTGGACTGAGCAATTTCTAGTTGATGAGCACGTTTTGCCAAACGAATTCCGCTCATTGTTTCGGAAGACACTCGCAATGGTCGAGAACCCCGATACATCGTACGCGCAAGCCCGCGCCTTGATTGAAAAGCTGCTTACGAACAGTTTTGAGGGAAGCGACGCGGCGAGACGAAAAGGACGGCTACGCGCCTTGAGGGCCGTTTTAGTGGCAAACAAGGTGCTAATTAGGTGGGCGGAGAATGCGGGGAATCTGGATTCGGCATACCGAGCGTGTGAGTTTGCGCTGCTTAAAGGATGGTGCTTCATAGCGGAGATTAACCTTTGGGACGACAAAGATGTGCGACAGGTCTTTGCCGGGCTTTTCGGTGATTTCTTAAGTACTAGCGCAGCATTTTGCAGCAAACTGGAGCCTTACTACACGACAGAAAATGCATTTGCAGCGTTTTATCAAGACAATCTGCTTGTGGTTGATCGAGTATTCGAAGAGCTGGGACGACTGGGACTATTGGCTTGTGCTTATCGATTGCAAATCAAGGATGGCACCGGCGCATTAGGCGCCCGACGGCTGGCAGATAGAATCGTCGCGCTCCTAGAGAGTCATGCTGTGAGCGGGTCGCCGTGCTTTGACCGGCAGTCTGTTGACATCTCATTAGCAATGTTGGGTCTATTGGCTGGCGGCCGTTCGGATGCGGCCATCGCTTGGCTCGGAGCGCTCGTGAAGCGTTTGGAGATTGCAAAAAAGATTGGAAGATTCACGCCCATTAGCAGCACGTCCTTCGAGGATCTGGTCGCGGTCCGAAGCGGAGCGGAGCCTGAAACAGGGGTGACTCCTTTTGCGACGTCCACGCTGGTGCCGATCTTGGGCATTTGGGCGACTATGCTACGCCACGATGCGGCGTGGGAACACTTAGCAAATATTGTCGCTCCGGCATTCTCGGAGACGACATTTAACCTTTGGACTCCCGACGATACCTATGGAGCTGTACTTGCCAGTGAGGTTTCCCTAGGGGCCAGTGGCTATGCCGATGCATTTACGGAACTGCCGAAGGACAAATCAAAATTTCAGTCAATGCTCGGTGAAAGTCCGCAGGGCGTTCCCAATATTGACTCGATTGATTTTGTAGCCCGAGGCTGGCCATGGCTCGGACTCTTAGCATCGCGACACTGGAAGCTGCAGGTGTCGCATTCGCTAATTGCGATGCTTGTCGACCAAATAGCCGCAAGCTAAGGCGCGGCCTGTGCTAGCTCGTCCAGAACTAACATCGCCGTAGACCGTCTTTAGGGAAGGGAGCCTCGGATATGCCTGCGCTATTGGAGTTGAGTTTTTGCCACTAGCATTATCCTTGGCGGCGCCCTACTGCCGCCATCGACGACGTTGAGCGCTCGGCTTGCCCCTACAACGTCTCAATCTATCGGGAGAATCCTAGGTCGTTCCGCCCTTTTTTGCGCTCGAGTAACCGATTCCTTATCCACTCTTTCTCGCTCTGAGCGGACGGCATTCGGTCGACGAATCTTCGCACCGCCTGAGCTAGCTCCAACTGGTTCTGCATCACGAGCGTGTCAGCGGCTGCACGCCATCCCCGCAGGACCTCCTGCCGTGTCTGCAGCATGTGCGCCATTCCCGGCTCAGTTTCGACGTCTTGGCGATTGAGTTCCCGCGCCACCGCCGCGGTCCTCTGGCGCCAGTGGGTCGAGGCGCCGCGCATCGCCGCCCGATGGATGCCATCAGTCTTCTGCGGGTTGACTACACCGCGCACTTGGCGGTCCGTCGCATTCGCCGCCACGCCCTGTGCGCGCAAGTGCCGTGCAAACTCCTGCCGCCATTCGCGCAATGTCGCCTTCTTGATATTGAGCCGCACCCCCTCCTCGCTTACTGCCTTGACGACCATGTGCACGTGGGGGTGCGGTTCATCGGTGTGGAGGACCATGGCGTAGCGATGCTTGGCCCCAAACTCCTCGCGCGCGAAGGCCTTCACCGCCGCCAAGACCTTCTGCGGCGAGGTTCCTGCCGGCATCGAGAACAGGAGCTTATGCACAAGCTTCGGAGGCCTCTTAACCCCTCGGGCCTTGACGTTCGCGGCACGCCGATCCTTTTCCAGATCGAGGTCCCAATCCTCGATAAGGATCTTCCCGACTCCTTTCCCTCTAAGCGGCGTGCCGTCGTCGGTCTCGATGAGCAGCTCCCCGCCCCGGTCTATGTAGTTGAAGTGACGGCCGACGGCTCCCAGCTTCTGGCCGCCGTGGGTCAGGACTTTCACCATGACTTCGGGCGTACGACGAACGGTCCGGGCGATGACCGCTAAGTCTGCCGGCGAAAGGTGGTCCCGCCGCCCGGGGCCGTGACGACCAAAGCTGCGCAGGTCGAACAGGGGCTTTCCGACAGTGTCAATGCGCAAGCTCGGCATTTCCTCTCCAGCTGGCCGTATTGGCCTTCAGTAAGGCCTTGACGTGCTCCCGCAGCCCCTCGCCGATCTTCAGCATCGCCAGGAGCTCCTGCCGTCCCGGGAGCGACACTCGCTCTCCTGAATTGATTGCCCGCGCAATCTGATTGAGATTCCGGCCGATCGCACCCAGCTCCGCGACAGATCGCTTCAGAGTCAGGAGCTCCTCCTTAGGCAATGGGGCAACGTTGCGAAGATGCGACCGAAGGAGCACTGCCGCATAGGTCGCAGACGCCATGCTGCGCGACCCCGCTCGCTCCTTGAGGAGCATTAAGTCCTCCGGCGCCAGGCGGACCGTCAACCTTGAGTCGCGATTCCTTCGCCCTTCGGCCGGCGAGCCCGGTAGCGTGTCGATGGTCGAGGTTCGAAGCACTGCGCCCAACAACTGCTTCACGAGTGCCGACTCGGTGATTCCTTTACGCGCCGACATCTTGCGAAGCACCACTTTGGTCTCCGACGTCACCCGACAGTTGATGTAAGCATCCGCACGCACGAGTGTGATGGTGGGACAACAGCGGCTGCGCCGCTATCCTGCATCTCTCCGAAAACAGCCCAAAACTCAACAAAGTCTTGCCGACCGAACCCACCGTCGGGATCGTCGAATTCTCAAGACTGCGCACGTTTCCTTCGAGCCTCCACAGCGCCAAAAAAAAGGGAGAGAGCGTCCGAAGGCGCCCTCCCCCGAAGCGAGTGTTCAGGCTACGAGCACCTGCGTCGCTAGGTCCCAAAGTCGACCATTGATCCGCAGGTCCTCTCGGAGGGAAGTGATCCGACGCGTATGGCTGAGTCTTCCGTTCGCCCAGCGAGTCAGCCCACCCCGCAGCAGGTTCTCCTGGACCCGATTCAGCGTGCTCCAGAGATTGTCAGGCTGGTCCTCGACCCGACGGCAGCACAGAAGACTCGCCGGTTGCATCCTGGCTTGCGCCATGTCCGGATACCGCACTGCCATCGCCGCGCGGGCGAACTCTAGCTGCTCGGTCCCCAGCAGCTGCCGGGCCTCCATCCGCTCAACCTGGCCGGCCAGGATCTCGAACTGCTCAGAGATGCGAAGCGCACCTGTGACCACCTCATCGACGATGTCGCCCCGGTGCGCCACACAGACACCCGGGAACGCCCCGCGCGATAAGATGAGCCCGTTCGTGCAGATGACCCGAAAGATCCCCATGCGGAGCTGGTAGGCGCTCGTTCCGTCATGGCTGTTCAGGAAGACAATCTCGGGTACGGCGTCCCGAAGCTGAATTGTTTCATACCGGCGACGCAGCCGAACCACGTGGCGGGCGTGATGCATGCTCGCGACCCGGGTGTGTGCCTGACGTGCTTCGACCGGCACGAACCCCGCACCCATGAGTCCCGCCAAGACTCGCTCGGTCGGAATAAACGTGTACTTCGGGCTTGTCCGTGCATGCGCAGCCGAGGCAAAGACGGCCGGTGCCCGCTGGCGGACCTGTTCCAGCGACAACGAGTCCTCAAACGCGCTGGCGCGAGAGGGAATAGAAAGATTGAGTACGGCATTCATGGTCAGATTCCATATGGTTGAACTGGGCGGGATTGCCCGCGTCCTCACCCTCACGGCGCGCGCAGCAGTCAATTGCGCGGCCTCGGAGACCGTGGAATAAATGGAGGGGACCCGCGTCTTCGCGGGGAGGTCGCCGTTTATGCCGCGAAAGCTCCAGGCCGCACGATTGACGGCGAGCACGGCGTGATACGCTCAAGCGATTAAGGCAATCCCACTCCAAAATCCGACTCTTCTTCTTGCGAAGCGGGTAGCCCAGATTCTGCCCACGGCGAGGTGATCAAGTAGTCAGACAAACGTCGGCGGAGCAGGAATTAGCGAACTGCGCGGACGGCTGATGCCAAACGCACCTCGCTCGCCCGGTGAGTCGATTCACCGAGCGAGCGAGACTGGGGGGCTCAGAGGAGCCCCATCTCGGCCATCGAGACCATCTGGTTCGCTGCGACGATGATGTGATCGAGAACCCGAATGTCGAGCAACGCTAGAGCCTCCTTCAATCGCCTCGTGATCAGCTCATCCGCGTGGGACGGTGAGGTCTGCCCGCTCGGGTGGCAATGGGCAAAGATCACCGCCGCGGCGTTGCGGGATAGACCCTCCTTCACGACCTCGCGTGGATGCACCGATGCACCGTCGATTGTTCCGCGAAAAAGCTCGACGTACTCGATCAAGCGGTGGCGGTTATCCAGGAACAGTGCCGCGAAAACCTCGTGCTCGAGAGCTCCGAGCTTCAGACACAGGAACTCGCGTGTGCGATTCGGCGCTGTCAGCACAGGCGCCCCTGGCCGAAGGCGCTGCGCCATGAGCGCATTGGCGCGGTGAAGGACGGCCTCCGCAGTGGCCTCTCGGAACTGATCCCCGTCGCGAACATAGAGTGTAGTCATCGTAGCGTCCTCTTGAATGGGCGGGATTGCCCACGAGGACGCGGCCCCACGCCGCAGCGCAGCCGTCAAGGCTCGGCGCAGCCGACTCGCGGAGCACGGCGCGCAGCGCCGCGCGCACGGCCTTGACGGCGAGACCGGCGTGGCACAATCCGAGAGACAAGGCAAGACCGCTCTCTCTCTTCCTGGCACATATCTTTGCCGGGGTGGTGACACTTGAAAATCAACCTAAGGAGCGGTTGTGAACGATCACAACCGCAGCGGCTTTGCGCGTGAGCGCGAGCCTTACGACTTCGTGCGGGTGAACGCTTGCCCCATCGATCGTGCCTCGAAAGAGTTCTCGCCGCCCAAATGAAAGCACGGTCACTTCCGCTGCCCTGATCCAGAAAGCGACCGCCCAATAAGGTCGGCGGCGATGCCGATATGCCTGCCGCAAAGCAGACACAGGATAGCTGGTAACATAGGATTCAGCGCGAAAAGGAAGCGGCTTATGCTATCGCCAGCAGCAATCGTCGAGGAATTTGGCGAGCAGTGGACTCGGTCCGATCTGCGGCACGTGATGCCCGAGCCTGTAGTGGTTCCTACCGGACCGCTAGTTGAACTGACATCGATTGGCGTGCATGAGAAGCACCAGGGGCAGCGTTTCGCCAGCCGTGCACTGAGCATGCTAACGGAGCTCTGCGACGCGAATGCAATGACCATCAAGCTGGTCGCACGGCCTCTAGAGGACAATCTTCTGCCGGGTTGTCCTGCAACGTTTTCGACCGAGCAACTTGCCGCTTGGTACGAGAAGCACGGATTCGTCGAGACCACGGGCTCGGGCGGTGAGACACGCGAGATGATGCGCGAGCCGAGAATGCGGCGCTGAGCAAATACCGTGGTCATCGAGAGCTTGGAAGAAGCGGCGCAGGCGCGGCTCCAGGAGTGCGCGCCGCGGGCTGTCGCAGACTTCAAAACGTCCGTTCGGCCCATCTATGGGCTGATGGACAGTCACCGCCTTACACATATCGGCAGTTGCCTACTCCTCGAAATCGACGGCAAGCGGGTGATTTCGACAGCGGCCCATATCACCGACGAGCTGGCCAGGACGCCACTATTTATCGGTGGTGTCGTCGGCACGCATCCGGTGCAGCTTGCGGAAAGAGTTCGAGCGACCAAACCTCCGAGGGGCATTCGGAATTGGGATCATCACGACTGCGCCTACTGTGAGATATCCGCAGAGAATGCCGCCGCCCTCGGTCCCGTCGAGTTCTTGAGCGAGTCGAGATTGTCGCAAAACCGGATACCAACGGAGGGGAGGTTTTATACCGCGTTCGGCTACGCGGCTTCGCGCAATAAAAGGTCGATTGACCACAGTACCCGCTCAATTGCGAATCGAGTATCCATGTATACGGGTCACGTCGTAGATACCCCAACACTGGCCGCCAAGTTGCAAAGCTCAGGCGACGCGCATCTATTCCTGAATTTCGAAATGCATGCTCATACGGCTAACGGCGACCGCGTGAACGCGTTCGGGCCAAGAGGGCTAAGCGGGGGCGCATTGCTCGATTTGGGTGACTTCACTTCGCCGGCCATTTACGCCCCGGCCAGACAACATTGGGCGACATTGAGCGGGATGTTGATTAGGCACTGGAAGAGGCACCACGTGATGGTGGTGGTGAAGATCGGCACAATTGTGGAAGGAATCAGACGAGATTTAACCAGGAATCGGTCTGAAACTATGGGAGGCCATATACCTGGAAGTTGACGCGCCCGCACTCATATGAGGGAGGTTATCAAATCAGGATACTTATACTGCGTTCGATGCTCTGAACTTCCTCGGCCGAAAACCCTGCCATTCTGAACAGCAATCGATCTAAGGCATCTTGAATGCCTTGCGAGGCAGGCGCCATTTTCGATCGCGCTAACTTCCGCACATCACCGCGCATTGACTCAATATTGCTAATACGAGCGACCATTCTTGAAAGCGCTGTTTCTGTTGTTCGTGTAAAAGGCGGGGCAAACAGATGTGCTGCGTCTAGCACTCGCCATATATCCTCCACCGAATTCCCGTTTTGAAGAACTTCATCGATATCTACCATTATTTCCGCGTGGCGCGACGCCGTTTTCGCGTCAAATATAGGGCACGGCAGGTTATTGAACTGGTATTCATTGACTTTGGAGTTGCTGCTTCCCAAACGGAAGAACCACTCGAGAAGCTTGGAATTCAGTAGCCCTAGTACAACAGCAAGAGGCAGTCTCGTTTTAGATTCCGGGACATAGCTGACCGTATCAAAGCAGAACTCATTGGCGCTAACCGGTGCTGCGATTAGCCGCCGGAAGTTATTCTGCGGAGAACTTCTTTGGAAGCCTATCCGGCGTTCGACCGTGTATCGTAATTTCTCACTTTTGGCTTTCGCATGAATAAATTCCTCCCTCTTTAAGTAGTACGGCTCACCTTGCGAGGCCTCTCGTACAGCATATAGCGAAATATTGGCGCCGCGTAGAATTAATGGACCGGCCTGCTCCTTAGTCGATAAAAGCGCGCCGTCGGTTGTCTCATTGACTTCTCCTTGGAATGAAGTGCAATACTCACCGAGGCGTCGGAAATTCGGGTGTTGCAATAGCCTCACCGCAAGACGCCAGGCCTCTTGCGAACAAGTCACAATCGTCATGTTACTGGGGTCGTACTGCGCTACCTCTTGAGGTCCAATGAATAAACCCTGCACGTTCGATACAAACCATCTTTCAGGATGGCGGCGAACTACAAACGGCGCCGCTCTCTTTTCACCATTTTCTGTTTTCTGCGCGCCGATGACGGCCGTTGACAGTTTGGCATCCGGAAACACTCGCTTATGCGCATCATCCTTTTGAGGAAAGGCGTCGATCTCAGTAAAGGCACCAGCACTCAGTATGAGTTTGCGTATTCCAACAGCGTTTTCGTCGCCGAGTAGTGCCATCGGGACAATGAATCCAAGAAATCCCTCGAACCGAAGGACATCCATGGCCCGACAGATGAACAGCTTGTATAGGTTATTCTTGCCCACAAACGATGGCGCATATTCCTCTTGCGTACGAAGAAAGCGTTTTAGAGGTTCCAAATCCGTCGAAACTTCCTTTGACGCAATGACCTCATAGGGCGGATTGCCGATTACGGCGTCGAATCCAGGCGACACCCCGTCCCGTTGAAATAGAAAGACATCCGGAAACTCGGTCTCCCAGTGAAACGGTCGCATCTTCTCGCGAAATTCAGCGAGTCCCTCGGCAAGGTCCGCGGCCTGCTCCTTGAAGCGCCGGGACCGCCCGATAAGCCGCAATAGCTCCTCGTACCTCTCAATCGTGAGGGGGGCATCCGCCTTCGCTTTAAAACTCTCGCGACACCACAAATCCGCGATCGTCGATAGTTCATCGACCCGAATTTCGTACAGCCTGAAAACCCTCTCTTTATTTTTTACAGATAATACGTCATCCGAGCGTAGTTCCCGCAGGCGCTGAACTGGCTCCGCAAGACTCGCGCGCAAGTTTTGGAAGCCGTCCGTGACGAGATTACCGAACATCGGCGGAGCGTTTGGTAACGTACCGAGTCGCGACAATTTGGTGCCGATCAGTGAGTTTCCGCATCGCAAGTGATGATCTAAAAATTCGAGAGGCCTAGTTCGCGATGCCGTCTCAAGCCATAGCGCGAGTTTTGCAAGTTCGACTGCTAGGGGATTTACGTCGACGCCAAATAGGCACTCCTCTGCAACACGGCGCTTCCAGTAATTAAGGGCAGAATCTTCCCCCGCAAGCTCGTCGGCGCTAGGGTCAGCGGACAATGGGTTTGTCGCAATCTCCTCTGCGAGGTACTGGCACGCTCGCACAAGAAAATGGCCGGATCCCATTGCCGGATCCAGCACATTTAGCTGGAGTACATGATCATCAAATGTGCCCTCAAGTCTGGGCGATTCCGTAGTCGCTGCACTTCTTGCGGCGGCTCGATTACCTTGATTTCTCAGCTCATCGTTGATGGTTTGGCAAAGGGGCGCCAGCGCATGCTGCACAATCCAATCGACGATGTGATCAGGAGTGTAATAGCTACCCGTCGCTCGCCTGTCGCCTTTGTCCGTCTCCAAATAAACCGACCCAGCGCCTACGCGTGCTCCGGTATCGACGAATCCTTTTGGTATACGCTTGTCGATCGGGTGATACTTCTCGATTGGACGATGCTCACCCGTCGCCTGAATGACAATCATCGTCTGCGTCGCATGCCGCGGACGAAGCTCCAAAAGGCCCTCGTACACAGCTCCGAGCTGCGTTATCGCCAGATCTCTGTAGTCAACGCGAAATAACCCAGCGTCTGCGTTCTTCGGGTCTAGCGCACGGCTTAACTTGTCTATTATCTGGGCCAAGTCGCGATCGCCAATCGCGTATTGCGATAAAAATGGATGTTGGTCGCTTGAGAACAGCCCACCGTTGTACGCGGGAACCCCGTACCGAGCATGGCCGGCGTCGACTAAATCGAATAAGTTATTGATGTCCTTCCAGAGAATGTCACCGTCCTTTGCAAAATGCTGTTCACCACGTCGGACCAACTGCTGCGAAACGTCGTCGCGCAGACGTGCCAGTGATCGGTTTTGTGTGTAGGTATCGTTAATCCGATAGGGTAGTAGCCCTCGATCTTCTGCGTACATGATGAACAGAAGCCGATACAGCAATATGAAGCTATTTTCTCTGCAACGCTGGAGGTCGGAATTTGCTGACAGTGCCTCGCCGTTTGCGGATAAGAATCCAGATATGCATAGCCTTAGTGCATCGAATACACGCTCCTTTAGATCTTCACTGACGCCGATGGAATATTCGGAGCTGCCAAACAATGCTCGCTGAATCAATGGGGCGCGGCTGCGACGGGACTCAAAAGCGCCAGGGCTGAAAAGCAAATAGAAAAAAAGGAAGTCTCGAACGTGCTCCCCTTGAATATCTACCTGGTCCCCGACTTCGTCCAGTACAGTGGGCAGTTCCACTTCAAGGTACGTTTGGAACCTCGGCTTACCTTCGGTTACCCTCGGTACGAGCCGCCATAATTTTCCGTTTGTAAGGAATCCCCAACTCACGTGTGCGCGGTCCAAATACCACTCCATTTGCTCGGGTGGATATTCCTTCTTGCCGTCAACTCGATGAGGCCTATCGAGCGATATGTGCCAGGCTTTTGCGTCTGCTACGACAGACGCGTGCTGCCAAAAGGATTGAGTCGCGTACCCGGCCGATAGAGCTCGATCGTACGATTCATCTGTTGTGAATAATGCGTAGTCCGGCTCTCGGCCCTGGAGGCTTGCCTGATAGAAGAGTTTCCATCCAAGTATTTCCAGAACCGGTTGAATAAATGCCTTTTCCAACGGAGCTTCTTTTCCATACTTTTCAACTCGGCCTCGTTGCTGATTCCAAAGGGCCTGCAATTTACGTAGGGCCGTTTCGGCCTCCGGAAGCAACTCGTGCCAATCGGGTTCCAGAGCCAAACGATTTGCGAGCCAGTAGTTTGAAAACAGCTCCCTATTGCGTACAGGCCCGAACGGCAGGAGCAATTGGATGTCAGCGTGTGGCAAGTGCGGTGTCTCGGGCCCGATTAGAAGGAGCAGTTTTGCTGTTGATTACCCACCGGCGGAAGCCCAGAAATGCGTTCCTCGATGGACTAGGAGCGAACGCGCCATCGTATTGGGGTTGGGTGCGTCCGTCGCACATAACGATGACCTAGCCGTTCCACTCTGGGCAGCCGATCAGAGCATAATACTCTGAGACTGCGCAATGACCGAATCGGAGTGTTCATGCCCAGCGACACTGATGACGATCCGCCGATCAGCCACGCCATAGCGGATGGCTGGGTGGGCTTCGCGGCGACAGTCTTGCCCGCAATCCGCGGCGATGTCCACGCCGAGGCGCATATCGCCTTTCACTTCGGCGCGATGTACGCGCTTCAGATCCTCGAGCAGGTGGTCGAACATGGATCAGCTGAGGCGGCGGCACTCACATTGAGTATGTTGACCGCAGAACTCGACGAATTCATGAAGGCGCACGCGATCACAACTCAATAGGCAAATCGCCCGCTCGGCTCCACCCTCCTTCGAAATAATTGGACCGTTCAATCCGCGCTCTTTCAAGATTCCAAAAGCACACTGCCGTCACTTACGGCTGCTATAGATCGCGTAAGCGATGATACAGGCCCCAACAATGATCGCCACAGGTACACTCATTTGCGGAACCGCGTCAGATAAGAAATCCAGCACAAGCCACGCAATGCCAAGTCCGATAATCCACTTCGAGACTTAGCGCGTGTACCATAGGCCGTCTATTTTCAGAATAAGGTGTTTCCGAATGGACCCCAGAATAGCTCGGCTGAAGACCGTTAAAGAGTGCGAAAATTTCGCCAAAAATGCCCTCGAACGCGGGTTTCCCGGGTTGGCGACAGAAGCCCGCGAGCGGGGTGTACAGCTTCGAGCCGAAGCGCATGGTGCGAACACCGCTGTTGAAAAGGAATGCCTTGAGGCCATTTATGCATTCGAGGAAGTTAAGTCGGAGGAAAACGGCCGCCGCACGAAAGCGTCTCGGACTTGGCAAGTGATCAGGCGACTGGGGATCATTCCGGCGGTAGAGCGCATCGTCACGAAGCGCGAGGTATCCGCGGGCTTCAAAGCTCTTGCGGAGATGGGCCTTAAGGAATACGCATTCGAAGCCGTTGTCCTTCGCCATCCAGATAGCTTCTCGGTTGAGGCGCTCAATGTATCGCGACAGCGTCTTGAGGAAGCACCTCCGCGATACAGCATAGAACGCTAAGCCTGCGATGCTCAACACGGCAACGCACGTAGGTCAGTCACGAGGGCTCACGTTCTTACAGCAGACGCCTGCGCATCAAGCGCCTAAGGGCGCGTTGGCGGCGCATCGTGTTTACCTGACGCCGGTCCGGGGAAGGCTGCTTATATTTCCCTTGCAATCGGACGGCATAACTAATCGTTGCCGGCGTAACGCCCATTGCACGGGCGAGATCGCGCTGAGACATAACAGTTTGCCGCAGCGCTCGCCAAGCGAGATAATTGGCGTATTCCTCCAGAATCGTCCCGATCTGCTGATCCGTCAGGGTTCGCGGTCGTCCGACGGTACTGCGTAGTTTGGGCTCAGCAACATGGAAAATATCGAGCCTAACGGGTGCCGGGTACGCTGCTTGGCTTTCCACCTGAGAGAAGGAACAAGTTTCACCTCTCGGGAATGGGCGGCGCGCCGAGATCGGAGCGGTACATTCGCGATTGCTGTATTCGTTCATGACTTGCAACCTCAGCTCTTGGTTCGGGGCGGGATTGCCCGAGGCCGGCGCTTCAGGTCGCAGCGCAGGCGTCAAGGGTTTGCCGATAGGCCGCGCGACAGCGCGCCCTTGACGCCGAGAACGACCTGATATCCTTGGAGGACTCGAGCAATCCTGCCTTCTCTATCGCTTCCGATCCATCGCTGACTCGAGTAATTGCAAACATTGGGCAAGAATGCGCATCTCTACCAGCCTTAGTTCTTAAGACAATTGCGCCCAGAAAAAAAGCCGATGAGCTCGATCATGAAACCGAAACCCGATTCCTCCCTTGACGAAAAGATTGCTCGGCTAGACAAAGCGGTTCGTGAACTCATTGAGGAGGCAACGCTTCCCGCGAATCATCAGGAATGGCTCGAAACCGCCGCTCGTCGGGCGGGAGTTGATCTCAACGAAGTGCTGCCTCGAACGCACTGAGGCGCGCGAAGCGCTCGGCGAACAGCAATCCGTTAGGATTTTTGGTCATCAGCATCGATTGCGCGACTTCAGATCCGTGCCCGGAGGGCATTCCCATCGGATACTCACTTCGGCATCGCGCGCGCCACAGGCACTGCATCGCAAGGCGCGAAACAATCGCGGGCCGCGCAGGCCTTTGAGAGCATGTTCAGGCACCTCAACGCACCAGCGGCAGCGGCGGCATACGATCCGCGCGATGTGACGGCCCCCTTCCGGCAACACCACCATGCGGGAAGCATGAGTGGCGATCGCGCCGCGCGTCCATCCAGTAGATGGGCGTCCTCAATGCTGTATGAAGCGATTCAAGGAATTAGTGGAACCGTCCTCGGACTTCGGGGGCGTATCTACCCATCATCGCGCAGGCGTTGAGACATCCATTGCTTTGTCACGATGAGTCTTTCGCGTTTCGTTCAGTCTGACGGGCGATAAGGGCTCGCCGCGCTCGATGGCATCCGCCAGCGCGCCCCGCACTTGAGAGACGAAACGACGCCGATCCAAGGGGTCTCTGATGGCATCGGCCGCGAGTTCCGCAGCACGCAGGGTCACGTAGGTCCCGGCAAGCTGGGGCTGCGCGCGGACGGCCGTTTTCGGGTCGATACTGTCGTTTCTCACCACTTGCGCGGATGCAGCGCGCTCCGTAAGAAACTGAGTTTTCTCGATCATCCATCGGTTGCGGTATGCATCGACGACCGTGGAATCTTGTTGTCCGGCGGAATTCCTGCCCCTCCGGCGAACTTCAACGGGATCTCGTCCCGTGGTGCGCAAAGTGATCTCATCACCGATATTCGGCTGGCTAAGAGAGCGAGTCATGGCACGTTCGAGATCCTTCCCCCAGATCTCCCGCAAACCATCCCGAGTCTCAAGCCGCACAAAATACGAGGGAGCCTCCCCGGTTTTGTGCCGGTAAGTATCACGGCCATGATCGAGGAGACGCCCAACAATATCCGTCTCAGCGTCTGAGCGAACCGGTGAAGCACGAGAGCTCTGACCCGCATCCTGATGATGGCTATCCGGCGCAGGCGGTGGCCGAGATTCCTCCGTGTCCACGACTACGCTCGCTCCCGCAGCCTCTCGGCGACCCAGCGTGCGCACGAGCTCTCGTTCTTCGGCTTCCGTAGCCCGGTAGCCGCGGACGGCGAGGCCGTTCAAACGTGCCTGGCGCCAGGCTTCGCTGCGAAATCGCTCCGTGCCACGCACCGTAACTTCCGACCATCCGCGTGAAGTAGCAATCTCGATGAGGCTCTCGATGAGCTTCGTGTTCTCGCTCGAGGTGGTGAGCTTGCGGCCGTGATCCTTGAACGCGATAGCTCCGTCGGGAAAGAAAAATTGACGCCGATCCTGCACAAATCGGCCGCGCACCGCCTGCGGCACCGTCCAGGGATCCGAGTCTCCGGGTTTCCCGGATGCTCCGTCTGCCGATTGACTGCTACTCGTGGCGACTTCTCGTACGCCTGGCTCTGCTTCTCGAGCGGCCTGAGACACGCTGGAGCGCCGGAACCGCGCTCGCCTGACAGCCTCGATCGAATTGGTGTCATCGGGTGGCTTCGCCGACGGGCGAACCGGAGTCCTCGGCGCCCGGCCAGACCGCTTCTTCGGTCGGTCATTCTCACCCGCTTCTGAGTCCCGAGATTCCTTCATTGCGCTCGCTCCTGAGTCAGCGCCACTCCCCTGCATCATCGCTCACGCTTCTCGTGCGAGTTCAGCGAGTCCAGAAAGCTCTCCACTGCCGTCGTCAGCTCCGACTCAGAAAGCGCTCTGTCGTGCTTGGGGAGATCGAGCTTCATGAGATCGGGATCGAAGTCATCGCGAGTTAATGACGCGAGTCTCTCCACATCGGCCGGCGTCGCATCTCTCATCACAGGCATCGTGCCGACGGCCTCCGAAGGGCTGCGCGAGATCAAGTCGACTTCCTCAACGTTGACCGCCGTCGACGCGGCGCCCGCGCCCACTCGCGTGACCGGAAGGCCCGAAGGAGCCACCCCGGATACCGGCGCAGACGGCGGCGGCATCAGGCGCGCTTGGAAGCTGCGATCCCGGAAGTAGCGGATCTTGTGGCATCGGATCGGCCGCAGTCCCTCATACAAGACGAGGGATTCATCGATACCCAGCTCCTTCACCTCCTGCGGCAGAAGCAGCGCGCGCCGCTGCTCGCTCACGCTCTGGGTTCTGCCTCGGGCTTGTCGATCCCCGTAGGATGGCCCCACGGGCTTCGAGACCGTCTTGACCCGCACCGTCGTGAAACCGAGCTCATCCGAGATTTCCCGCGCGTCGGCATAGTCCTTGGGCGCAAACACGATGCGCGCCGCGAGGCTCTTCAGCATCGTCTCGGCACTGTGAACGCCGTAGACCTCCCGCAACTGTGCCGGTGTCTGAATCACGAGAAGCACGCGTACGTTGTATCCCGGCAGGTAGCTGATAGCCTCGGCCATGATCGGGATGCGCCCCAGGGCCGTAAACTCATCGAGCAGCATCAGGACCTGGTGCTTCAATGCGGGATCGTGTTCCGGCAGCTCGCGGGTCTGAAGCCCGATCGCCTGCTGAAAGAAAAGGTTCACGACGGGCCTCAACCGGTGAAGGTCATCCGGATTCACTCCAACATAAATGGACATCGGCTTCTTGCGAAGCATCCGCAGATCAAAGTCGCTCTCGGCGGTGGCCGCATCGAGAATGGGATTCAGCCAAAGATCGAGGCGGCTCGTGAAAGTCTTCCGGATGGAGCTTGCGGTGACCGGCGCGAGATCAATGACGTCGTAGAGGCTCCGAACACACTGGGAAGACAGCGGTCGACTGCCGGCATTCCGTCCTTCAACGAGCCGCTTCCAGTGCTGGCCAAAGCCCTCATCATCACTCGCCATGCCGTGGCGCAAGACTTCTCCGATCGTCTTCGGCAATGAGGGCGTTTCAAAAAGGTAAAGGGCAATTCCCAGGAAGAGTGATCGCGCGGACGCCGTCCAGAAGGGATCGACATTCGGCGGATCGGGATAGAGCATCTCGGCGATGCGCTGCAGGTCGTTCAAGCGACGCACAGGGTCTTCGGATACGTAAGAAAAGGGATTCCAGCGTGCCGTTTTTCCGTCCTCCGCGAAGGGATCGAAGAGATAGCAGGCTTGTCCCGAGGAGGCTCGATAACCCGCGGTGAGGGTCCAGTTCTCGCGCTTGATGTCGACGCACACGAGCGAGCCCGGCCAATTGAGCGCATTGGGCACGACGATTCCGACGCCCTTACCCGCCCGGGGCGGCGCGGCGAGTGCTACACCCTGCTGGCCCGACAACATGAGATAACGTCGCCGGCGCCGCCCCAAAATAATCCCGTGGCATCCCAAGAGGCCCGCGGCGGCGATCTCCGCGCCCGTGGCAAAGCGTGCGTCACCATGGAGCGACCTCTTCCGCGGAAGCCATACCAGGCCCGCACACATCGCGATCACGCCATAAGCACATGCCAACGATCCCCAGAGCCGAATCCGGATGGCTGCCAACGTCCCGAAGTAATACGCGTATTGCGGCACCGTCAGTGGCGTGGCACCACGCGGATCCAGGCGCAGCGACCAGAGTAAGAACATGCCCGCAAGATAGGCTCCGCCGACGAGCGCTGCCGCGCAGACGAGCACCGGCTTTCCGACGGCCGTCGAAGTCCACGCGCTAGGTGACCTCTGCGAGGCTGCGCCGACGCCGCTCCGGCTGTAGAGTAGCCCGAGCCGCTTGCGCAGCCCGGGCCCTCGCCAGATCCGGACATGGAGATTTCCACCATCCGGCTCTTCCGCTGATGTGTCTTGCGATCCCCGCATCATGGGTCAGCTCCATATCTGCACTACGATGCGGGCCGTGGGCAGAGGCAAGTCCTTCAGAAGGTCTGTGTATCTGTCCCAAGTGAGGCGGGCCCGTTGGCTACGACGGCGGAGCCATTTGAACCAACTTTGTTGAACCTGCTGCCGGAAGCACCGCAGGCTCCGGATGTTTCCATTCACGCCAAAGTAGTTGATGTGCCCCTGCATTCGCCTCGTGAGCGCCGCGTGCTGCTCTTTGACGGACACATGCCGGTGGTCCTTGCACCAGACACGTATCGCCCGTATGGCTCGCGCCAGACGTGCACGCCGGGTCTTGCATCTGACTGACCATCTTCCCTCTCGGTTTCGCCTCCAGTACCAGGTGAAGCCCAAGAAGTCGAAGGTCGTTGGACTCCTGCATTCGGTTCGTAACCTTGAGGGTCTGCGAAAGTCCAGCAGTCGAGTCTTGTCTGGGTGTAGGGTCAGTCCAAAGCGCTCCAGCCGCTTGCCGAGTACCGCCAGCACCCGTCGTGCATCCTCTTCTCGTTCAAAGCCGAAGACACCGTCGTCCGCGTATCGAACAAACATGGCTCTGCCATGTAGTCGCGGCATGACTTCCTCGGTGAACCAGAGGTCCAGCACGTGATGCAGGTAAACGTTGCCCAGCATCGGCGACAGAGTTGAACCCTGTACCGTGCCCTCTGACGGCTCGGAGAGTTCCTCGCCGTCTAGTATCCCCACATGCAAACACTTGCCAATGAGTCGAAGGATCGATCCATCGGCTACCCGCTTCTGGAGCATCTTCATCAGCTGTGTTCGGTCCACGCTGTCGAAGAAGGACGCGATGTCAAACTCCAGTATCCAGTTCGCCTGTCGCCAATTCACCGCCCGAGTCAGGACCCTCACGGCACCATGCGCATTGCGGTGGGGCCGAAAGCCATACGAGCAGTCCTTAAAGTCCTGCTCGTAAACGGCTTCCAGTACTTCGCGCAACGCCCTCTGAACCCCCTTACCCTCGGTGGCCGAGATGCCGATTGGCCGAGTCTTGTGACCCGATTCCTTGGGAATGTGCACCCGTCGGATCGGCTGATGACGATATCGCTTCGTCCGCAGCCGCTCGTGCAGGCTCTGTAGATTTCTCTCCAGATCCTGCCCGTATTGCTCCTTCGAGATGTCGTCCACTCCAACCGCCGCGTGTCTGCGTAACCGTCGAAATACCTTGGTCAGCAGTTCCTCGTCGATCAGGTGGGCGAGCGAGTTGAACCGGGCCGCGGGCTCCCGTTTCGCTCTTTCCGCTACCTTCCGGAGTCCCGTTGACATGTCCAGTGACGTCAAGGCGTCGGTCATGTTGCCCTCCGAAAGTTCACACCAGCACGGGCTGCCTTTGCTCGCTCGGGTCCTTGTGCCTGTCGTTCCCCGAGGTCGTCGCTCATATTCAGCCCTCCGACTCCCTGCACTGCATCGCGCTCGAGCTCTGGTTCCCCTCGCTCGAACCTACCCGCACTCGAATCGCTCTCGTGCAGGACAGACAGGGCCTCCCGGCTAACAAGTCCATCCTCTTGAGCACGCGCCATAGTCCGAGACCCCGCCGGTTGCGCCGCCCGCTCGACCTTTCTAGCGCGAACGACGCTGCTGCCTTCCGCTGGTATGAAGTCTTGGGCACCGGGATTAGAAATATTACGGGGCTGCATTTCCTACGGCTCACACTCTCGCGTGCCTACGTTTCACCGCCGCGGTTACCCGCGACGTTGCAAGGCTCGCTACCGGCCTGCGGGTCTTCGCTTTGGCCGGGCGGGATTCGCACCCGCTGGACAGATACTCCAATTTCCGGATGGTCACCGAAACCACCCTTCCTCTTGGACTTGCCGTTTCCGGTCAGGTCCATACCACACCTCCTTGATAAATCGTTCCTGGCGTACCACTCCAAACTGGATGACGACATCCACCAGCAGATACAAAAGCTTCTTGATGTCGGCGCGCGCGAGCTCACGGCCCGCTGCGCTTTGTTTGACGAGAAGGACCAGCTGCTCAAAGGCAAGCTCGCAGCTTCCTGCGTGAATACTGGTGATTGACCCCGGATGGCCGGAATTGACGTTGCGCAGGTAGTCAAACGCCTCTTCAGCGCGAAGCTCCGCGAGGAGGATCCGATCCGGCTTCATGCGCAGGCATGACTCGAGGAGCTGTTTCGGCGTCACCCGTGCGAGGCCCTGATCGTCCTTCGAATAGAAGAGTCGCACCCGGTTCGGATGTAAATCGAGGACGAGCTCCTGGGCATCCTCAATCGTGATGAGCCGCTCGTGGGACGGGATCTCCCGAATCAGCGCTTTCGTCCAGGTGGTCTTGCCCGAGCCCGTCGGTCCCGACACCAGGATGTTCTTGCGCGCGACAACGGCCAGACGCATGAAGGCCTCATAGTCCCGGGTTGAGAGCAGATTCAGGAGCGCGCTCTCGGTGTCATCGAGCTCGGTGCTCGATCGGCGTGTGTTGCGAAAGATGCCCCGCTCGCTGAGCTCGGCAATCGTCCACACATCCTGGGAAGGCCGACGCAGCGTGATGGCCACCGTGCCGCTCGTCGTTGCGGGTGGCAGCACGATCTGCACACGCTCTCCCGTTGGAAGAGAGGCCGAGAGCAAGGGATTCGATTCGTCCACTCGCTGACGAGTCGAGTTCGCAATCAACTTTGCCAGGCGCCGACACCAGTCAAAGTCCGCGAACGGCAGGACACGACGGTCCCAGCCGCGCCGGGTCTCGACGAATGCTTCTCCCGGCGCATTGATACAAAGCTCCGTCACTTCCGGGTCACTCAGGATCGGCCGCAGAGCACGAAGATTGAGCTCGAGTGCGGAGAGCTCCGGCGCCGCCCGCAGCTTCGACACGGCACGCTCCGCGTTGACGGCCGACATCACGGATTAACCTCGTGTGGCTCCGGCGACTTCGCGATCCGCAACGCGTACACGGCGTGAAAATCGACGTCACGTGCGACGAGGACCTCGATGCGGTCCCCCTGAGCTTTGGTGATGGTGGGCGAGATGCCTACCGTGTCCCGCAAGACTTCCGTCGTCACATCCTGTGACGCACCTGGACCGACGATGACCGCGCTGCCGCCACCCCGACCCGACTGTGCGGCCGCCTGGACGGCGCCGTCGATGACGGACAAGAGGATTGCGGCGCCAAATCGGTCCCAGAAATGGCGATTGACCTCCCCGCTGACTCCGGAACGGCCGAGCTCGTCGGTCCCGGGTGACGCCAAGGGGACAACGACGCCGGTCGGCGTTCGCGCCTCGGTCCAGAGCACAAACACACGTGCCATCCCCTGCTGCACCTGGCCGCGCGTCTCGCCGACCAATTTGGTGCCCCGCTCGAGCAGCACCACGCTGCCATCGGTACTGAAGGTGTCCGTGGCCGTGATGCACGTCGTCATGCCGGGAAGCGTCGAGTCGATGGCGGTCTCGAGCGTGCAATCGATAAAGGCTCCCTTTGACAACAAGAACCGACGTGTCGAGAGCACGGAGGCCTCGACAGCGGGTGCCGCCGTGGGACGCAGGAGCGCACTCAATTCGGGAGTTCCAGCACCGTGACGTTCCACTGCGGACCCGCCGGGTATTGACGCTGCCACTGAGACGCTTCCTTCTGAACCTGCTGGTGAGACGGGCTCGCCCGATGCTTGCGACTCGCTCTGCGAGACGCGCGAAAAAGCCGGGCCTGCCAAGCGACGATCACCGTTCCCGTTTGAGCGCCCTGGCGCCTGCACCTGCGTCGTGGTCATCGGGGCCGACGCGTGCAAGACGTCGACGGGCGGAAGCTCCGGTGCGGGCCCGAGCAATTTGCCGAGCGTTGTGGAATCAGAAAGCGTCGGAGTTCTCATCTGCACGGACTCGGAGGTCAGCAAGGGCGCTCTGATGGGACCGAGCGGCGGCAGCGCCATCTCGCTTTGCGCGCGATTTCGAGTGGCGCTCTGCGCGGCATGCTGGGCACGCGCGGGCCGCGAAAGCGCTTTCGAGTAGTACCAGGCAAGTAAACCCAGTCCGATCGCACTCATGAGGAGAATTGCGAACAAGCTGCTGGCCCGTGCTTGGAGCGATGCCGCTCGGTTGACGGACGGAATGCCGCGATCCTCCGGGATCGGTGTATCAGATAAGTCGGAACTTGCCGGGGCGGCACTGGGCGCAGATGGAGGCCGCCTCCAGCGGCTCATGATCCCCTTCACGTCGAGCTGAAACGGGAACTTCATGGCTGCGCTCCCCGTATGTCGCGCTCTACTTGGCTCGAGACGGTGTTCGACTTCAACCGTTCGCCGGTGCCTCCAAAGCCCTTGTTCACAATGCAGCCCGTCAGATTGCCGCGGCGCAGAATGAAGCGCCGAGCGATGCGATGAATGACGACGTCTCCATTGTCCATGCTGAAGTTCAGGAGCGACTCGGTGCCGTCGTCATTGAGAACGAACACGGCAGGCTCTTCCGAGCGGGCCTCAAATCGCAGCCGCGTGTGCACGCCATCATCCGAGGCCGCAATGGGGCGAACGGACGGATTGCCGCAATACCAATAGTCCTTGTTGAGCGCGCCGTGATCCGCGCTCAAGGCGCGCTTCTCCCGCTCGAGCGTTGCGTCGGAAAGACTCGTCGGATAGGTGAATCGCAGGACGTAAGTCGCCTCCGAATTGGATTCGGGTGCTCCTGCGCTCACCGCGTAGTCGACGTGATACGTTCGCCGCGAGGTCAGGATCGTAAGGTTCGTCCCCACTCTCGAAGCCTTGGGCTTGAGGAACAGGTGATTGTCTTGCGCCACGAAGGCAAGACCCTCGATGTCCCCAGCGCCCAGTCCCACGAAAGCCTCGCCGGGCTCAAACTCGAGGTCCTCTGATACCCGACGAACCCCTTGAGCCGATAGACCTGATCTGCGCTATAGGGAGCAGTTCGGATGCGCGGATCGAGCGTGCTCCGTATGGGAAACTGCTCTGCCCCAGCACTTAGGACGAAGGCATTCAAAATCAAAAGTACAGAGAGTTTCATGGAAGAAGAACCTTCAGGGTCTGGCAGAGGATGCCGACGCGATCGCGGCCGACGAGTTTTCGTTCAACACCTCGAGTTCCGACTTGAAATCCAGAATCTTGAAGCCCAAGGGGTTCCAGCTGCGCATCTTGGGATCCGACGATGGATCGGCGTACGCGTACTGCAGTGTCGCAATCCAATGCGTCGCTACTTCGTGTTCACCGCCGGCGGCACGTTTCGCCCTGATGTAGCGCACCTGTGCGAGGTCGCTGTCGTCGGTCGACCGCTTGAAGAACGTGACGGATGTGACCTGAGCGCGCACCGTCGTGCCGTCCTTGTAAAGATTGAGCGGCGATATAGGATTGGTGGGATTCCAAAGCCCATACCAGGCCTGATTGCGCTGTGCCGTGTGGAACGCACCACACTCCTCGTAGTCGCTTTCGGCCGTCGCGTAATTGAAGCGCTCGCAGACCGTGATGTAGTGTGTCAGAAGGTACCGCGTAACTGCTTCCGGCGCCCCTGTCGTCCCGGCATAGACCGGAACGACATCGACGATGCCGGTCGCGTTATCGACGCGCACGACAAAGGGCTCCACGTGCTTGAGCGGCATCAGTACGATGAGGGCTGCGGCCAGGAACAACACGGCAAGCCAGCCGGCTCCGGCGGTCCCCACGGCAAGACGCAGCGTACGACGACCTTGCTCCTGCCGATCGGCATCCCAGGAGGCTGCTTCATCGAAATAGGGCTGCAGTTCGCTGACGCGGTTCATGGATGTCCCCTCTCAGGGCTCGGTGTGGCGACGGGATTGATGGGCGTGAGATGCGCGTTACAGTCGATGCGTTTCCTGTGCGCGCTGCATCCCGCGAACAACAGCACGACCACCACAGCCGCAACGATCCTGCATTGTCGATTCATGTCCTCATGCACTCCGACGAATGTAATTGCTTCCCGTGCGATCTCTGACCGCGCCCACAAATCCCCGGCGAATGCCCTGCCCGGCTTTGCGACTCAGGGAATGCCACCGTGTTGATTCGCGATCGGTCAGACCCTGCGCAAACTGACCCGTGCCCCGCGCGGCACCGCCAAACCCCCACAAGAGCGCCGCGCTCACTGTTCCGAACGTTGAGAGGGCAAGGCCACTGGCAAGCCCCGCGGCCATGGGCATGACCTGCCTCATCACCAGAAAAGTGAGTCCCGCCGCCATGCACAGCCGCACCGCGTTTGCGATCTGAATTCCGCCTCCTGCGCTGACGGCCTGTTGCGCGGCCATTGTCACAACGTGCAGCATCAAGGCGGCCACGAGTACGGTCAGGATGGCTATGAAGGCATAGTTCGCGAGCTGCGCAATCCACGCCTCGAAGAAGCGCTTGCTGCTTTGGAAAAGCAGAAGGCCAATGAAGAGAGGCCCCAGCGCCAGCAGGACCGAAAGTGCGATGCGCGAAAGTGCCAGAAGGAAGATGGCGTAGATCGCGGTCAGGCCCACAATCACGTAGACGGCGATGCCCGCGAGGTAGTACGCAAAGTTGCCGTTCAGAAGCCCGCCCTTCTGGAGCAGGAGATTGGCCGCATCGCCCCCCTGGAAAATGATCTGATCCACGATCGACACCGGATTGAACGCGCCGATAACGATAGCCGCAAGCTCAGAAGGCGCGCTGAAGAACGTGTCGACGATGAGGCTGTCATAGAGCCACAGATTAAGTGCGCAGCCGAGAACGATCGCAAGCGTGATGATGCGCTTCGCACCACCGATGAACGGCTCTTCGATCTGCCCCGTAAGCTGCAGATACCCCCAGACCATGACGTACACCACCGCCAGCGTCACGATGGCAGGCTCCAGGGTGGAGGCGATCCGAGCGGCGTTCTCATCAATGTAGCCGCTCAAAAGGCCGTTGAGCCACGCACTGAATTCGGCGAAAAATCCCATGATGTCTACAGCCCCATCGCCGGGAGCTGCTCGAGCGAGCCCTGGTCGATAATCGACTGCTCGCGAGACTGCTGCACTTGCGCCCATTCCTGCGACTGCGCGACCTGAAAGAGAATCTGCAGCTTCGTCTGCTCGTCCTGGAGCATCGCTTCCTCGGCCGCAATCCGGGTCTCAAGGTCGAGCGCGCCCTTTTGATCGGTCGCCTGCCCGATGGCGCTGATGAGTTGCTGCAGGGAAGCGAAGCGATCGCTTGCATTCTGAAGTGCCGTGCGCGTCGTGGTCTGTAGCAGAGCCACGGAGCTTCTCTGCGCTTGCAGCTCGGCCTGTTCACTCGGCGACAGTGCCGCGACCTGGGCCGGTCCAATGACCGCGTTCGAAGTTACGAGGGAGCTATAGCTGCCGGCAACGGTCGGGTAGCCACCGGATGAGCCGCTCATGATTTGCGAGAGCTGAGTCCAGTTCTGCGGCAGATAGTTGCGATTGATGCCGCCCAGAAGGTTTTGCATGCCTCGACTGCCGGTCATCGAGGCATATTCCGTCTGCGCCTGCGTCAGCTCGTTTTTCGCGACGGCGAGATCCTGCTCGAGCGTGCTGACTTCCTGTATGAGTTGGGCAATGGCACCCACGTCGATCACGGCGAACTGCGCCTGCGCCGCCCGTGGTCCGGCAAATGCCAGTGACAGAAGGATGGCGATGGTGACTGTAATCTTTGAGCGCATCGATGAACTCCCGAAAGGTCAGCCTGTAGTTTTTCCGATGACTTCGCGATAGAAGTGCGGCAGCCAGATCTGCGGATTGGCGCCACAGCGTGCGATAAGCTCGCCCAGAGCATCCACGGCGGCTCGACGCCCCGAGATCACCGCAAGCTCCGCGTCGAATCCCTTGAGGTCGAGCTCGCAGATGACGCTCTGATGGTTCTGCTTCACGAGAAAGCGTCGGGAGCCTGGCTCAAGCTCCTCCTTGATGAGCCGGAACTCCCGCTCGGTAAGACCAAAGCCCCCGACATAATCCCCGTGGTTGGCGTCGAGATTGGGAAAGAAAATTTTTGTGGGTGTTTGCTCGATCAAAGTCCGACTGATCGGACTTTCCAGGACGTCTCCCGTGCTCTGTGTCGCAAGCGCCATCACGCCATTTAACTTGCGCCAGGTCTTGGGTCCGTCCTTCGCGAAGCTCTCGAAAGCCGGATCCGCTAGCAGCCTCCAGAATTCATCCATCCAGCACACGAGTCGCCGGCCGTCGAGTAGATGTCGAACCAGATGGAAGAGATAGAGCGTGACCGGAGTTCTCGTCACCTCATGATCCAGAAAATCCGTGACGTCAAACCCGACCATCGCGTGCCCGGCGAGTTTGGGGACGATTGCATCGTCCGGGTTGTCGAAGACCCAGGCGTAATCCCCGCGCCCTGCTTCGCACCAAGGCATGAGTCGCGCATGAAGGCCCTCAGAGTCCGAGGAATCGAGAAACTCCAGAAGCCGCGAGAGGCGCCGTGCGGATAAGTCCAAAGCCAACGTACCGCGGAGCGCCTGGTCGAGATCCGCTTGCTGCCCAACGCTCAAGAGGCCGCCGCCTGTTGGCCGAATCAGAACGCGCAGCCAGCGCTTCAGGAATTCCACGTTGTGAGGTGTCGGTGGCAGCTGTAAGGGATTGAGGCCCGTGCGCTCGCCGTTCCGGAGCGGGCAA